>Ga0208644_1004148_pt1 | contig 10988 bp, 13 predicted proteins | sample VirMetDEL_Nov_18_FD_184517 | JGI IMG/M metagenome (GOLD analysis project Ga0208644, IMG submission 184517) | Aqueous microbial communities from the Delaware River and Bay under freshwater to marine salinity gradient to study organic matter... | ecosystem: Environmental > Aquatic > Marine >... | reverse complement strand
GGCGCGTTGCCTTCGCCTTCGCCACCGTCAGACTCAGCATCCAATTCGACCAACTCAGGCACGCCATAGTAGACTTCGCACATAGTCGGGTCATTCTTGATGAACGCCGCCGCGTAGCCTTTAATGTCAGACCAGACCTTGGAGATATTAGACGTGACGTATTCGGAACGGAACGCCTTAGCCTCAGCAAACAATTCTTTGTTCGCCGCCTTCAATTGGTCGACCGTCATTTCATGCCACTTGACGGACGGGGCCAACTGAAACGCCCAGAGCGCGTATTGTTCGCCGTAGACACGGTTCGCCGCGTGACCGACCCGATTGATTTGGTCGACCTGAACCGATACAGCGACAGCTTCGCCGCGAGCCTTGACGACAGCAGACGGGGCATTCGACACAATAGCGGTAGCTTCGGCGACTGGGGTAACGTTTACGTTTGACATAACTGACCTTTCGAGAGTAGACCTAACATGTTAGGTCGGGGTTGACACCAACAACTATCTGTTGGATGTATCAATTATATCAAAACGTACCACGAAAAAATATACAATAAATCAGACCGAGCGCAAGGCCTAACATGTTAGGGGCAACGCCGACAACGTCAGGAAATCAAACGCGCCTCGCTTCGCTCGGCATGAATACCAATACAACGCGACTGGACGCCGACTAGGGGTAGGGGGTTCGAAACAGCCACGGGGGGTAGACCCCACCGTACCCCCACCACCCAAACTACACAACTAAGTACTAGCACTCCTATACATAATGTTCTGCACATTCGATGTTGCATTTTCAAAACCACTTAGGTACGTTCTGCGCCCACTGTGTTTTTCCACAGGGTGTATTAAGTCTGACTTATACCCCCCACCCCCTTGCTCTTTTTGTACCACGAGACCCCACCCCCTCTATATAGAAACACCCCCCGGGTAGGAGTCCCAACCTCCTCGGGAAAACCCTAATATATTTTTTAAAAGCTACAAGTAAAGTTGCGCTGGGGGCTAGGGTGTTTTTCTTCTTCTTTTTCTCCAAAAGTTGGCCTGATGCCCCCACCCTTTGCCCGCTTTGTAAGCGGTCTGCCTCCACCCCTTGCACACCTAGTAATATTTCTGTTACAGTTCGGTCATCCCGGCTACACGGTGCTGCATGATAAATATTGAACCTACGTACGAGGTACCTGTACCTTTTGACCTATCCGATGAGCAACCAAAGACTCAGTCGGATGCGCTAGCCATTGCTGTAAACACGGCAGACCTAGTACAACAATTAGGTGGTTCAATAGACTTCAGTCCCGAAGACGGCAAAAAAGCCGTAGACCTAGTAGCGAAACCAAAAGACAAACCCAAGCACGTGCGTGACTCACGTACGGCTGCTGCATTACGTGCAGTAATTCAAGAGAACGACTTCCAAGCCTTCGCTGATATACAGCAGGCAAGACATTTCATAACAAACCGCTTGGTCGATATTGCTTCGTGCGGAGATCCAAGGCTAGAGATTAAGGCGCTAGAGCTATTAGGCAAGCACAGCGACATTGGTTTGTTTACTGAGCGTAGCGAAATCACAGTGCACCACACTTCCAGTCAAGCGCTGGAGGAATCTATTAAAGAACGTGTAAAGAGGTTGCTAAATGCCGATGTCACTGATATTCCGCAGGCCGATGATTTGGATACGCTACTTGGCGTTGAAGCTGCGGATGAAGTGGTTGAAGCACAAAGTGAAGAAGTACATACCAGCGAAGGTCAAGATACTGAAGCTGATGAGGAAGAAACTAAATGAGCGGTCTTTCAGCTCAAGAGATCTCGGCGCTAATTAAGTCCGGGCGCTTGTCTGAAACAGAAATGCGGGTGCTAGACCGTGAGCTTGCCAAGTTAGAAGAGTTAAAACGAAGAGAACTTGCCCAACAAAGGTTTATGAAGTTCGTGGAGAGGGTGTGGCCCAGCTTTATTGGGGGCAAACACCACTCCAGAATGGCCGCAGCGTTCGAGCGAGTGGCTAGGGGCGAGTCAAAACGGGTGATTATTAACATGCCACCCCGCCATACCAAGTCAGAATTCGCCTCATACCTGCTACCGGCTTGGTTTTTGGGCAATTTCCCGGGCAAAAAGGTCATCCAGACGTCCCACACAGCTGAATTGGCGGTAGGTTTTGGCCGTAAAGTGCGAAATTTGGTGGATACAGACGCTTATAGAGAGATTTTTCCTGACTTAAGCCTGCAATCAGACTCAAAAGCGGCTGGTCGGTGGAACACATCCAAGGGTGGCGACTACTTCGCTATCGGTGTGGGCGGTGCAGTGACCGGTAAAGGTGCTGATCTACTGATTATTGACGACCCGCACTCAGAACAAGAGGCTGCTATGGCCTCTAGCAACCCAGAAGTCTACGATAAGGTGTACGAGTGGTACACGTCTGGCCCTCGGCAGCGTTTGCAGCCGGGTGGAGCGATCGTTATTGTGATGACACGCTGGGCTCAGCGTGATTTGACGGGTCAGGTGGTCAAGGCAGCAGCCCAAAGGGGCGGTGAAGACTGGGAAGTGATTGAGTTTCCAGCGATTTTGCCTTCGGGTAAACCCTTATGGCCCGAGTTTTGGTCGAAAGAAGAATTAAATGCGCTGCAAGAGGAACTTCCCAACTCCAAATGGCAGGCACAGTACCAGCAAAACCCTGTAGGTAACGAATCGGCTATTGTTAAGCGTGATTGGTGGCAGTGGTGGGAGCATGATGAGCCGCCACCGTGCGATTACATACTTCAGAGTTGGGATACGGCCTTTGAGAAGAACCAACGGGCTGACTATTCAGCCGGTACGACATGGGGTGTTTGGTACAACGAAGAAGATAACAATGCGCCAAACCTAATTCTCTTAGATAGCTACAAAAAGCGGGTTGAGTGGGTAGAACTCAAACGCGATGTGCTTAATTGGTACAACCAATGGGAGCCCGACTCAATGATTGTTGAGAAGAAGGCAAGTGGCGCTCCTCTTATATACGAACTGCGTTCTATGGGCGTGCCTGTGCAGGAGTACACGCCTAGCCGTGGACAGGACAAGATAGCAAGACTAAACTCTGTCTCAGACATTATTGCCTCTGGCAAGGTCTGGGTGCCCCGTACGCGCTGGGCAGAAGAGTTAGTAGACGAGATTGCTGCTTTCCCCTCAGGAGAGCATGACGACTTAGTTGACGCGACGACGCTCGCCTTGATGCGTTTCCGTCAGGGTGGGTTCCTCCGGTTGCCGCTTGATGAGCCAGAGGATATTCGGTATTTCAGAAGCTCTAGTAAAGAGCGCTATTACACAGTGTAAGGATTTAGCATGGCCACAAGTGGAATCGACAAAGGTTTATATGCAGCGCCTGTTGGCATTGAAGAAGCCATGATGGCTGAGCCAGAGGTTGAGATTGAAATTGAAGACCCGGAGAAAGTCTCTATCGAAATGGGCGATATAGAGATCGAACTTAAAAAAGAAAAGCCCTCCGCCGATGACTTTGATGCTAACCTCGCCGACTTCATGGGCGACGACGAGATTGGTGAGTTAGCTAGTGAGTTGCTTGACAGTTTTGATAAAGACGTCAACGACCGTAAAGAGTGGATGGAGACCTACGTAGAAGGTCTTAAGCTATTGGGCCTTAAATACGAGGATCGTACGGAGCCGTGGGAAGGCGCATGTGGTGTGTTCCACCCAATGCTCACTGAGTCTGTGGTTCGCTTTCAAAGCGAGGCAATCATGGAGACGTTCCCCGCTGCGGGGCCGGTTAAGACCCAAATTTTGGGCGCAATAACCCCTGAAAAAGAAGACGCCGCAGAACGTGTTCGTGACGATATGAACTACGAGCTGACTGAGGGTATGCCCGAATACCGTCCAGAACATGAACGCATGCTGTGGAGTCTACCAATTTCTGGCTCCGCATTCAAGAAGGTTTATTACGACCCGAACAAAGGCCGTCAGGTTGCTATGTTTGTTCCCGCCGAGGACATCGTTGCACCTTATGGCGCATCCACCATTGACAACGCCGAGCGTGTTACGCACGTGATGCGTAAGACCAAGAACGAGATTCTTAAACTGCAAGCCGCAGGCTTTTATAGCGACGTTGAGTTGGGTGACCCCAGTAACGAGCTAGACGATGTAGAAAAGCAAAAAGCTAAGGAGCAAGGGTTTTCTGCTACGCAGGACAACCGGTATCGCGTCCTTGAAATGCACGTTGAGCTGGACTTGGTTGGGTACGAAGACAAAGATAAAAAAGGTAATCCGACTGGCATCGCGCTGCCGTATGTGGTGACCATTGAGAAAGGCTCCGGCACCATCCTATCTATCCGACGCAATTGGCGCGAGGACGATGACTTAAAGATCAAGCGTCAGCACTTCGTGCACTATCAATACATCCCGGGGTTTGGGTTCTATGGTTACGGTCTGATTCACTTGATCGGTGGCTACGCCAAGTCTTCTACGATGATTATGCGTCAGTTGGTGGACGCTGGCACTTTAAGTAATTTACCGGGTGGACTGAAGTCACGGGGCTTGAGGATCAAGGGTGATGACACGCCTATTGCTCCCGGTGAGTGGCGTGATGTGGACGTGCCAAGCGGCAGTATCCGTGACAACATTTTGAACCTGCCGTACAAAGAGCCAAGCCAAGTTCTTTTCACTCTGTTCCAAAACATCGTGCAGGAAGGCCGTGCGTTTGCGTCCGCTGGTGATTTGAACGTAAGCGATATGAGCGCTAACGCTCCTGTTGGTACGACGCTTGCCATCCTTGAGCGTATGTTGAAGGTGATGGGTGCTGTGCAGGCCCGCTTGCACTACGCCATGCGTCAAGAGTTTAAGTTGTTGAAGGGTGTCATCCGTGACTACACCGACGATGACTATGACTACAAGCCTGAGACTGGTGGACGTAAAGCCAAAGGTGTTGACTATGACACTACGGATGTTATTCCTGTGTCTGATCCTAACGCGTCAACAATGGCGCAGAAGGTTGTCCAGTATCAAGCCGTGATGCAGTTGGCCCAAGCCGCGCCGCAGTTGTACAACTTGCCGATGCTGCACCGTCAGATGATTGAGGTGCTTGGTGTTAAGAACGCCGACAAGCTCGTGCCGATTGAGGACGATCAGACTCCGACCGATCCAGTGCAGGAGAACCAAAACATTCTGACTGGCAAACCTGTCAAGGCGTTTATCGAGCAAGACCATCAGGCTCACATTGCTGTGCACATGTCAGCGATGCAAGACCCGAAGATTATGCAGATCGTGGGTCAGAACCCGATGGCGCAGCAGATGCAAGCGACGATGATGGCGCACATCAACGAGCACGTGGCGTTCGAGTATCGCAAACAGATCGAAGAGCAGCTTGGCTTGCCGATGCCGTCTGAAGAGCAGAACAAGAATATGACTCCAGAGGTTGCGGCACAGGTGGCTCAGTTGGCGGCTCAAGCATCAGCTCGACTCCTCCAGCGCGACCAAGCAGAAGCTCAGCAGCAACAAGCTCAGCAGCAGATGCAAGACCCAGTACTTCAAATGCAGATGCAAGAGTTGCAGCTCAAGATGAAGAAGATGGAACTCGAAGAGAAGAAACTTGCGACTGACGCCGCTGCTAAAGCTGACCAGCTTATTATTGAGAAGCAACGTCTGCAGGTACAAGAGCGCATTGCCGCGATGCAGGTTGGAGCGAAAGCCGCTACGGATCGAGCCAATCTGAAGTCTAAAGACCAGCTTGAGGGCTTAAAGATGGGGGCTCAGATTGCTAAGGATCGCGTTCAAATGTCCCAGTCCCGTCAAACACCTAAGAAATAAATGCAGGTTGGAGCGAAAGCCGCTACGGATCGAGCCAATCTGAAGTCTAAAGACCAGCTTGAGGGCTTAAAGATGGGGGCTCAGATTGCTAAGGATCGCGTTCAAATGTCCCAGCCCCGTCAAATACCAAAGAAATAAATGGACGACAAACTAATCCAATACCTGCTGTCGGAGTTTGACAAGCTGCGGCAAGAGCAGAGCGAATTTTTAAGTTCTGGTAGAGCAGCAGACCATGCTGAGTACCGATACCTTTGCGGCGTAATCCGAGGTCTTACGCATGCAGAGTCCATTGTTAGAGACCTTGTGCGAAGAATGGAGCATTCTGATGACGACTGAATTTGACGCTACGGCTATTGATTTGTCGAAGGTACTAAATACCTCCGCCGAGGAAAAAGCTAAGCAATTACCTGACCCCAAGACTTACCACCTTCTGTGCGTTGTACCAGAAGCGATGGAGGAGTTTGCTGGAAGCGAAAGCGGGATTATTAAAGCTGGCTCTACGATCCACTACGAAGAGGTTTTGACCCCCGTTTTGTTCGTCGTCAAGGTTGGCCCCGATGCCTACAAAGACACTACCCGGTTCCCCAGTGGACCGTCGTGCAAGCAGGGCGATTTCATCGTCGTGCGACCCAATTCAGGCACCCGCCTGAAGATTCATGGCCGTGAGTTCCGCATCATCAACGATGATTCGGTCGAGGCGGTTGTGGAAGATCCCCGTGGCATTTCACGTGCGTAAGGAGTAATTTATGGCACAGAAAGATTTTGAAGGCGACGAGTAGTAAGGAGTAATTTATGGCACAGAAAGATTTTGAAGGCGACGAGTATAAATTCCCCGATGAGGTAGACGAACCCAAAGCCGAAGAGAAAGAATCGGAAGAGGAAGAGTTCTCCTTTGAGGTTGAAGACGATACACCCGAAGAAGATCGGGGTCGTAAACCTAGCGAACCTCCAGAAGAAGTTACTGAAGAAGAGTTAGCTTCTTACGATGAGAAGGTACAAAAACGAATTAAAAAGTTTACTCGTGGCTACCACGACGAGCGTAGAGCCAAAGAAGCGGCCCTGCGAGAGCGTCAAGCCGCAGAAGAATACGCCCGGCAATTGTTCGAAGAGAACAGAAAACTCCAAGAAACACTAGCCTCGGGTAGTAAAGAGTACATAGATCAGGCAAAACAGGTCGCCGAGACTGAATTAGACGCTGCAAAACGGGCTTACCGGGCGGCTTATGAGGAAGGCGATGCCGATGCAATAGTAGCCGCACAGGAACAAATTGCGCGTGCTACACTAAAAATTGATAAGGCAGCAGCCTTAAGGCCTTTACAAGTTGAAGAAAAAGAGTTACAAATACGCCAACAGCCGCAAACTGTTGACCAACGCGCTGAAGATTGGCGTAGTCAAAATGGTTGGTTTGGTAAAAATCGCCGCATGACTGCGTTCGCCTTAGGGTTGCATTCAGAGTTGGTTGAAGATCGCGGCCTTGATCCTTCTTCGGATCGGTACTATCAAGAAATTGATAAGACAATGCGGAGAACTTTCCCCGATTATTTCGGGAGCCATGAGGATAACGATGCTCCTCGAAACAAAGCATCAGAACCGGCTGACGAGGATGAACCTTCGCGCCGTGCATCAAGACCCGCTCCGGTAGTAGCCCCGGCTACCCGAAGCACACCGCCTAATAAGGTAAGGTTAAAGGCATCAGAAGTTGCGATAGCCAAGCGACTTGGGGTACCTCTAGAACTTTACGCTAAACAGGTTGCTAACTTAAGAAATGGAGCTTAAAAATGGCTGAGCATAATCGACTCGCACGTGAACTAGATTCTCGTAAAGTAGCCGTCCGCCCTGAGGCGTGGCGTCCACCTGAGACTTTGCCCACGCCAGACGTTCGACCCGGGTGGAAACACCGATGGGTACGGGTGAGCATGATGGGTGCTCCTGACCCGCAGAATGTCTCTGCTAAGTTTCGAGAGGGGTATGAAGCGTGTAAAACCGACGACTATCCCGAAATGATGCACCTCGCTTCTCAAGATACCCGTTTTAAAGGGAATATTGAGATCGGTGGTCTGTTGTTGTGCCGTATCCCGGAGGAGTTCCTCCAGCAACGTGCTGCGTATTATGAGACGCAGAACCAAGCCCAAGTGGATTCGGTCGATAACAATTTTCTTCGTGAGAATGACCCTCGCATGCCTTTGTTTGCGGACAAGAAATCGAAGGTCACTTTTGGTTCTGGTTCTTAATTTTTTGGAGAGTCCTAAATGGCTTCTACTGCTACACCCTACGGGCTTCGTCCCGTAAAACGTGTTGACGGAATGCCCTACGCGGGCGCTGTCAGCGAATATCTAATTGATCCGGCTGGTGTTGCTAACAACATCTTCCACGGCTCGATTGTGCAATTGACTACTGCTGGCTACGTTGAACTAGCTGACGGTACCGGTGCTGATATTACTACCAATAACTTTGGTGGTAGTGGCATTGGTGCCCTTGGTGTGTTCATGGGCTGTGAGTATGTGAACGCACAGGGTCAGGTGATCCATTCTCAATACTATCCTTCTGGCACCACCGGTGTTGTTAAGGCATATGTTGTGGATGATCCTATGGTGATGTTCCAAGCTCAGCTTGATAACACTGCTACGCAGGCCGCTCTTGGTGCTATTACCAAGCTGCCCGCCGCGCAGAATGCCCTGACTTCTGGTAGCACCGCTACTGGCAACTCTAATGTGGCACTTGACGCGACTACGCAAACTACCGTCGGCGGATTGCTGATTGTTGGTTTTGCTTCCCCCGTTAGTGACGCTTTCCCAGACGTATACGTTAAGTTTACGATTGGTGGGCACCACTTGACTAACAACGCTGGCGTCTAAGGAGTAAATTAAAATGGCTATTTCACGCAGTCAATTACTGAAAGAGCTGCTCCCGGGCCTGAACGCTTTGTTTGGTCTGGAGTATCAAAAGTACGGCGAAGAGCACAAAGAAATCTACGAAAGCGAGACTTCTGAGCGCTCATTTGAAGAGGAAACCAAGCTGTCTGGCTTCGGTGCCGCCCCAGTGAAAGCTGAAGGCGCTGCCATTGCTTATGACAATGCACAAGAGGCTTGGACTACTCGCTATAACCACGAAACCATTGCTATGGGTTTCTCAATCACTGAAGAAGCGGTTGAAGATAACTTGTACGACAGCTTGTCTGCTCGTTACACCAAGGCTTTGGCTCGTGCAATGGCTTACACCAAACAGGTTAAAGCTGCTGCTGTTTTGAACAACGGTTTCTCTGCCTCTTATAAGGGTGGCGATAACGTTGCTTTGTTCAGCACGGCTCACCCCTTGGTTGGTGGCGGCACTAACAGCAACACTCCCGCTGCTCAAGTGGATTTGAACGAGACTTCTTTGGAAGCCGCAATCATTCAAATCGCTGCTTGGACGGATGAGCGTGGTCTGTTGATCGCTGCTAAGCCTCGTAAGCTGGTTGTTCCCCCAGCGTTGATGTTCGTTGCCAAGCGTATTCTTGACACCGACCTCCGCGTGGCTACCGCCGACAACGACCTGAACGCCATCAAGGCTATGGGCGCTGTTCCTGAGGGTTACACCGTTAACCACTTCTTGACCGACCCGAACGCTTGGTTCATCAAGACCGACGTGCCCAACGGCATGAAGCACTTCACACGTGCTGCCATGACCACCGGCATGGACGGTGACTTTGATACCGGCAACGTGCGGTACAAGGCCCGTGAGCGTTACAGCTTCGGCTGGAGCGATCCTCTGGGTATGTGGGGTACTTCAGGTTCAACCTGATAAAACCAGAGAAAAGGGGCCTTGCGCCCCTTTTCTTTTTACTGTATATTGACATCATTCCGGGGTTCCCGGTGTTACTGACAGTCCCGGCTGACGACATGCAGACAGTAATACCCAAACATCAACTCGCATGTGAGGATTTAAAATGGCTAATACCACTTTTACCGGCCCAGTCATCTCGAACAACGGCTTTGAGGGCAGTGTTGACTTGGGCACTTCTGGTACCTTGACGACCGCTACGCCTACGGCTGCTACTACTCCTGCTAGCTTCTCGGCTGATAACTACATCGCCATCGTCGGTCAAGACGGCACCACGTACTACATCCCTGTCGCTAACGCAGTCTGGTAATTTGTCTCCCGTAAGGGTTTTTAACTCAAGGAGCAAATTATGAGTTTCGCAAGTGACATTCAGGCTAAGACCCTGACTGCTGCTGGAACGGCGGTAAACGGACGCTCGCGTATTGCGGGCATCTATTACATCTCAACCAGTACGGCAGACACCATCGTTCTTAAGGACGGCGGTTCAGGCGGTACGACGGTATTGTCTATACCTAGCCCCCCGGCTGCTGGCGCACATGACCTTTTGATACCCGATAACGGTATTCTGTGTTCGACCGACATTTATGTGTCGTTTGACCCAGCTAAGGTCACAAGCGTGGTGGTGCTATTTGTTGGCGGTAAGGCCGCTTAATCATGGCTAAGTCCGCAGCATGGACGAGGAAAGAGGGCAAGGACCCCAAAGGCGGTCTAAACGCCAAAGGGCGAGCCTCCTACAACAAGGCCAACCCCGGGAAACCGGGTTTGAAGGCCCCCGCTCCCAACCCAAAGACAGAGAAAGACGCAGCACGGCGAAAGTCCTTCTGCGCCAGAATGTCTGGGATGAAGTCCAAGTTGACGAGTACAAAGACAGCCAAAGACCCGAACAGCCGTATAAACAAGAGCCTTAGAGCGTGGAATTGTTAAATGGACTATATGTTATGGAATATGGTGCTTACTGCAGCACTAGGGCTAATGAGCTGGTTTGCCAAAGCTATGTGGTCAGAACAGCAACGCCTATCTATTTTGCTAAACCGCACGCGCGAAGAGATGGCTAAGGAGTACATTACCCGTGTCGATGTTCACCATGATTTTGCTCGTGTCATGGATCGTCTTGATCGCCTTGACTCCAAGATTGATGAGCTAATTAAAGGGTCTAAGTAATGCCAATCAAGTCTAAGAAACAAGAAAAGTTCATGCAAGCTGTGGCCAATAACCCAAAGTTTGCAAAGAAAGTAGGTGTTTCTAAGGCAGTGGCAGACAAATTCGTAGGCAAAAATGCCCACAAAACGGCTAAGAAAACGGCCAAAAAGAACATGAAAGGTTAATCATGACACCCAACGAAATGCGTAAAAAAGCGGATGAAATCGAAGCAGAGGGTGGCCCTATGGCGCTAGAACGCGC
>Ga0208644_1004147_pt1 | contig 10988 bp, 8 predicted proteins | sample VirMetDEL_Nov_18_FD_184517 | JGI IMG/M metagenome (GOLD analysis project Ga0208644, IMG submission 184517) | Aqueous microbial communities from the Delaware River and Bay under freshwater to marine salinity gradient to study organic matter... | ecosystem: Environmental > Aquatic > Marine >... | reverse complement strand
AGGTTTCTAACCTATTGTTACTGTTTACTTTCGCCCTATTGGAACTACCTGTACCGTCTATAATTTCATTAAAACTCATCTATTCAGGATTATATATTTTTCTTAATAATTTATTTGTCTCTTGTTGCTGTTCAATCATACCCATTAATAGGTAAGTATTTCTATTTAATATAACAGCGTCACTATTAGCTTCAATATTAACAACAGCTCCTGCTTCTTCTACATTCACAAACTCAACTAAATCCGCATACAGAAGATCCGCAGAAGTATATATTTTAGGCTGTGTTACGTCAGCATAGTTAACCTTGTACTCTTTAGCAGGTACTCTACCACTATCTACAATAACAACTTCGTCACCACTCTTTTCTAGTGTGATATTAATCTTATGAATAGAATACTTATCGTTATTCCCTTCATAATAAATATCCAAAGTAGTTACGTTATTAGTTATCTGTATCGCCATTCTTCTGAGTTTCTGGAGTTTCCTTTTGTTGTCCTCTATCCATAGCTTCCTCTCTGATCTCAGAAATCAGTTTAGCACCTTTCTCTGAGTCGTGATAGTTAGCTAATCCTAAACTATTCTCTCTCGCTTCATCAACAGTAACAATCGAATTAACGTCAATTAAATCAATTAATGATACTGGAGACTCATTTCTAAAAGATAATGCCGTAGGATCGATCTTAGAGTGTTCCTCGATTAAGTATTTAATCTCACTAAGGATAGCATCTTGATTCTCACCAATAATTGTGTTCTTTGCAACTTGATATTCGTTTCTAATTCTCTTAGTATCGAAACCTGTTGAATCAGAAATACCACTTAAACTTCTAAACCAATTATGAGAGATAATTAAATCACTGTCTGATTGCTCATGTAGATTTAACCACTCACCATCTGAAGTTTGAATTAATGGAGTAAATGATGTCCCTTGACCTGAATCAGAGAACTGTCTTGTAATTGCTAACAGCTTACCAACATTTTCCTCTCCTGAGAAGTTCTTAGCTAGGTCTTCTTTAACCTTTTTCATGTCTTGAGCAGACATATCGCCAACAATCTCTAATATACCAGATACTTGGAAGCTATTCTCTAATCTAGATAAGTTCCATCTGTTTGTTTTATATCCTATAGCAGCAGCATCCAATGCAGCAATCCATTCAGGGATTCCATAATCACAGAACTCTGGTTCGTATTGCTTAAAATGAAATATTGCTCTCTCAGCACCGTCAATGTTCTGGAACTCTGGATATAAAGGTAACACCTTAGCAAACTTCTTTTTACCTTCATATTGTCTCCAATCTGGGTGTATAATTACGTGCTGTCTATCTTTGTGTATTCTAACTTTAGTAGCATCATGATGGTAGAACTGAGGCTCTCCATTCTTTACTAATACTACTTCTAAATAAGCGTTACCGAAGCTATACCAATCATTAAAGATCTTTTTAAGTACTTTCCTTAAACTTTCTCTCTTATTATTGACTTGCTTGACAAACCTTTCAAGATCTTTGTTTCCTTCTGTTATAAAGCCTCTACCAAGCGAGTAAATAACTTTGTTGTTAAGGATACTTCTGTGCGTTGAAGATCTTCTGTTTAGTATAGCTAATCCTTGAGGGAATAAGTTGTCGTCTCCAAAAGCAACATAGTCTCTTGGGTTGTGATCTACTTTAGACTTCTCCTTAATAGTAGAAGCACTAGTCGTTGATACAACGCTAGACGCAAACTTTACCTCCGTAGAATTATCGTTTAATTGCTTATTTTCCTTCTCCATCTTCTGACTTTTCAGATTCAGCTTTTTTACTTTCTATCTTTTCTACGACCCCTAAACCTGCATCGTACAGATTTTTAAGCTCTTTTTGTGAACATTTCCCTAAAATATATAAACCATCAGGTCTAACCATCTTAAGTCCTTCACATTCTTTTTTTACAACATATTTACTTGCCATAGTATTAAATTTAAAAAGGTAACATAAAAAGGGAGAGCGAACCCTCCCTGTCTATTATGATAATAAAGTTGCGAAAACGTCAACAGACGTAGTGTATGCTTTTGAATCTGACATACAAGATAAAGTAATTGTAGAACCTGAAAGGTCTGTTAAATCTTTACCTGAAGTAGAAGCGTCAGAAGCCATCTTTAATGGTCTTTCCATTTCTAAGTTTTCCGACCATCCTACGATGAAGTCTTCACCGTTAGTAGTTCTAATAGCAGCAACCATTCCGCAAAGGTTTTCACCAAGCTCTTTCATTGCAGCTACAGTAGTAGCGTTTTGTTTTCTGAAGAACATTTCAATTTCTTCTGTGTACTTTAGCGATCCGTTCACTTGCTCACCATTCTCTCTCCACTCAACAGTATCTTGTTCAGCTTGAAACTCATAGAATAAATAAGCACTAGAAGCCATAGTGATAGTGTCAATAACACCACCAGTAGCAGAGATAGTAGTAATCTGATCTACGTTCGCGAAAGCAATCCTTTGTATCCCTCCTGAGTTTGGGTTACAATCTTTTGCTAATCCAGCAGTAATAGCCATAATATTATTATTTAAAAATTATTAGTTAAAAAAGTAAGGAAGGAAGCCGAAGCCTCCCTCCTGACAATGAAAGAATATACTAGTAAGCAGCAACTATGTAGTCTTCATGTACATACTGTGTTCCAGCTTTGTACTCAACTCTTACGTATCTTAATTGGTCTTTCTTTTCATACCAAGATTCGATCTTAGTGTCATCAGAAATAGCATCTGTTCCTACAACTAAGTTTCTAGGAATAGTGAATAAGATTCTGTGAGGTCTTACAGATCCGAAGTCAGCTTCGATATGCTCATCCCACTCTTCTCTCTCTACGATTGGCACACCTCTGAAAGCCTTAACTCTTTCTCCATCTCTTAAAGTGAAGTAAGCAGCATCAGAACCGTTTAATGTTTCGATAGTATCTGTGTAGTTATCGCAAACAGAAGAAGTAACCATAATTCTACCTTCCATCTTGAATAACTTTCTTAAAGTGTTAGGCATTTTAGACCACATTGCTTTGAATGCAGTTAAAGCAGCGTCAGTCTTTAAAGTAGTGTTAGCAACGTTAGCAGTAGTGTTAGCGTTAGAACCAGTTAAATCTCCTGTGATAGCAGCAGAAACAGTAGGATCTTGTTGAGCCATACCTGCAATACCAGCAGTAACGATAATGTCAGCACCAGATGAAGTAACAACTAATTTACCTTCTCTAGCTAAGATTGTAGCAGCGTGAGCTGTTACGAAGTTAGCAGCAGTTGTAGTTAAATTATCATCGAAAGTAGCTAAATAGTCTACTCCGTTGATATTAATGTTACAAGTACCAGAAGTACCAGTTAAAGTAACTGTATCAACTTCTTTTACTGCAAGAGTAGTTTGGTAAGTAGAAGAGTTTAAATCTTCATACTGTCCAGCAGGTAAAGCAGCAGAATCGAAGTCGTTAATGATTCTAGTCCAGAATCCAACATACTCTTTGTAGTCTGCATCTAAAGTACCTGTAGGAACTCCAGCAGATCTTGTTTCCTTAGCAGTATCTCCGAAGAAGATTTGTCTTTGGAAGTCTCTTGCGATACCAGCCATGTAGATCTCCATTAAGATCTCCTCGAATAAAGTACCACCGATGTCGTTCTCGTCAACACCTTTTTTCAATAAAGACTCTTTAACGTAGTTTAAGAATGCTTTACCGTTTTGCTCTACTTGAGCTTTCATATCAACAACAGTTAATGTTTTCTGTGTGATAGTAACTCCTGTAGAAGAAGTGAAAGAAGTACCTTGAGCGTAAGCCTTAGTGATCTTCTCTAAATTATCAATGAAATCTAATTTCTCAGAATTCTTGATGTCTAACCTTACCGTAACGATGTCTCTAATATCCGACTGTACGAATAAAGGTTTGATAAAATACTCGCTAATTGACTCTTTGTCGAAACTTAACGAATGTGACATTAAATCAGCCATGTTTCTTAAATTGTTTTGTGTTTAAAAATTATTTTCTTGATCTTTTCTTTGGTTCTGCTTTAGGAGCTTCCTCTTTCGATTCAACTTTCTTAGGTGCAGATCCACCAACCTTTTTTGCTTGGTATTTCTCCTCGAAGTGAGGGAAGTCAGCTTCTGGGATTTCAGCCTCTAACTCCTTACCGTCTTTTACATACTTGATTTTCATAATTGCTCTATTTAGTTTATCCTTTAATATCTTTTAAGAAGTCTTTAAGAACTTTTTGATTCTCGCTTAACTCAACCTCTACAGGGATGATTTGAGGATCTTCAGCACCTTCTACTTCTGTTGGAGCTACATTGAAAGCATCAATCTCAGCTTGTTTAGCTTCTAACTCAGCTTTTAAAGATTTAACCTCTTCTCCAAGCTCTGCTAAAGCGTGAGTGAAATCTGCTTCCTTAGCATCAAACTCTTTCTTTAACTCTTCTTTTTCTTCTTCGAACTTTTCGTTTACTTGCTCTAATGCTTCATTAGATTCCTCAGCAGATAATTCTACTTCAGGAGCTTCCTCATTGTTCTCAACCTCTTGATTCTCAGCACCTTCTGATAATTCAACAGCTTCTTCATTTTTAGTGATACCAAACGATTTTAACACGTCTACCACTTTTTCAGTGAATGATTTTTCCATTTTGTCTTTTTTTGATAATTTGTAATTTTCATATCTATTTAAAAACTGCTCTACAATCTCTGGTTGAGAGTATAATACTTCTAAGACTTCAGGATTACCGTCTAAGAACTCTGTTACCTTTGCAGCAGTTAGATCCTCCGAGAATAATGATTCAGTTGCAGCAGGAGTATCTACTAAGTCAGAAGCGTGTAAAGCAACAATAGAAGTGTACTCTTTAGTGATTACCTCTTCGTTCTCTCCAATCTCTTCTTCAAATCTAGATTCACCTGCTCTGAAAACGATACTGTTTCCGAACATATCTTGGTTATTTCTTGCCATTCCGAATACATAACTATATAAGTCACCTTTAGGAGATTTCTTTGCAACTTCATCCATGTGTAAGTCTGCATAAACCTTATCCTCAACAACTCTGAAGTTCTTGAATCTTCCTAAGTAAGTACCTAAAGCGTCAGAACACATATTAGGGTGACCAAATCTTACTTTGATACCATGCTCTGCATCGTTACCGAATTTAGCTACATCTGAAATAAACTTTGAATCTAAATAAACTCCATGACCTTTTGCAATACCTTCTCTTGCAATAGTCACATTCTTAATTACTCCTGTATGTTCGTCAATAGTGTCTAAACCTGAGTTCGAAAAACATACGTCTGATCTAAATTTCATATTATAATGTATTAAATACTATACACTTATACGTCATTGTGTACTAAAAAGTGTACAGTATAGGTTAAAAAATTTTATAATCTCGCCATAGAGGCTGCATTTTCTACTAATCTACTAGTATCTACTGTATCTTGAGCAACATTCACAACAGGGATAGAACCAAATGCTTCAACTGCTTCCATTAACATTTCACTCATTGTAGGTTGGGATGCAGCAGTTTCAATAGCACCTCTAGATACAGCACCACCATCTGCAAACATCATTGGTCTTGCTCCACCAAAGTTGATAGCATCTAATAATCCTGTTCCTAATCTATCTACTGTTTTTCTTGAGAAGATATACTCTCCACCTTCTGCTTCAAATCCTGCTTGACCTGCAACAGTAAATGGAACTCCACCATCTGAATGAGAATCACCTACAATAGTACCTCCGTCTTGGAATGTCTTAGGTTGGAACTTCTGAGATTGCACAGCAGCCATTTGAGCAATTGCAGATGCAGAAATTAAAGCTATTAATGCAGGTGCTCCAAGTATTAACCCTTCTGCTGGTGCTTTTGCAATTGCAATTGCTGTGTTAATAGCTATATCTGCCATTGCATTGTTTTGCCTAGCTTTAAAAGCCTTCTTAGCTAAAGCATTTTCTTTTTCTAACTGCTTTTCTCTTGCTGCGTCTCTCTTCTCCTGTTGTTTTTCTTCAAAAGCTAAAGTCTGCAATGCGATGAACTTTTCATAATCTGCTTTTGCCTCTTGAGTACCTACAAAGGAGTCTATAGCGTGTTTGTCGTTAATTCTTCTCTTCTCTAACTGCTTATCTTGAGCTTCTGCCATCATTTCATATTCTGCATCATGTTGTTGCTCTAGTTTCATTAACTTATTCATTTGAATAACGTCAAACAGCTCAAACATAGAACCCATAGCATCTTGAAAAGCTCTAACCTCTTCGCCTGTCTCAAATAACGCTTGAGCGTAATCTCCTAAAGATAAAGATATAGTTTGAATCCCTAAATTTACTTCAGGTAATTTCTCTAAAACTTCTTCATTAGCATCGTTAAATTCTAATGCAGCATCTATAGATTCGTTCAATTCTTTGGTAAAGAAATTAAATCCAGAATGTGAATTTATTTTATCTAACTCTCCTACCCAATCTCTAAAGGACTTGTAAACATTATCTACATCTCCATTTAAACTTTTTAGGATTGCTGAAGTTTTCTCAGTATCTTCATTTATCTGTTGCTGAACAGTAACCAACCCTTCGCCTACTTTTCTGTATTTATCAATTTGAAGCTGTAGAGTCATGTATTCTTTATTCTCTTTTTCTAGTTTAGATATTATTTCGGATCTAAATACATCCTCGTTTTGCAGTCTTTCTTGATAGTATTTTAAGGTTTTGTTTTGAAGTGCTGTTCTTTCTGACTCTTCTATTTCAGATAATCTTTTTACTTCTTTTCTTGCATTTTCAAAGTTAAATGCAGAATGTTCTTCAATTAACTTTTTCTGCTCTTCTTGTAGAACTACTATTTGATCTCCTAATGCTTTTCCATGTCTCTTTCTTAAAGACAACTCTTTTTGAGCTTGAGAATCTAGAAGGTTTGCTGTTTCTTCTTCTTGAATTTTTCTAAGTTCTTTTAAATCTAAGCCTTGCTCTTTTGCTAAATTTAACTCTGTTTGATGTCTCCTCTTTAATCTATCTAATGCTAGTTTGTTTGACTTATCTAACTCAGAACTTTGCTCTTGAAGTTGTCTTATAACAGGAGAAACTGCCTCAGTAGCTGCTATGTCTGCTGCGAACTCTTTAGCTTCCTGAAGATTTCCTTTAAAGATCTTTAACATTATAGTTAATTGATTAGCAAAGAATTTTTGCAAACCTTCCGTTGAAGATCCCATAGCGATCATTGTATCTTCCCATTCAGACTCTAAAGCCTTGAAGCTCCCCACAACAGAATCTTGAATAATATCTGCCATAGCAGCAGCAGCACCGTTAGCATTTTCTAAAGAACCTCTAAGCTGCTCAACAGAATCAACTCCGTTCAATAGAGTAATAAATGCTGCTTTCGATCTTTCGTCTGTTAATTGAGTTGCGTCTGCTAAATCTATGTTCTTTTCTGACAACTCTCTAAAAGCATGAATTAATCCTTCACTATTACCTACGGTATATCCTAGTTCTTGAGCTAATTTTGATGTAGGATTTGTTAATTGAGACATTAAGTTTTTCAATCCTGTTGCTGCTCTTGTTCCTCTTAAACCTGAGTCTGCTAATTTACCTAACAAAGCAGTTGTTGTTTCTAGATCTACATTTGCAGCACTAGCAATTGGTGCAACAGTCTTCATTGATTGCTTGAAGGCTTCTAAATTTAAAGCAGACGAACTGAAAGACTGAGCCATGACATCGGCTACTCTAGACGCTTCTTCTGCCTCTAAATTAAATCCTCTTATAGTAGAACCAACAACGTCTGCTGCGTTAGCTAGATCCTCTCCTGTTGCTGTTGCTAAATTTAATGTTGCCTCTGTTGCGTTTAAAATCTCTTCCGTAGAAAAACCTAATTTAGAGTAAGCTAATTGAAGTTCACCTACTTCTGTAGCTGTAAACATTGTTCCTAAAGCTAACTCTTTAGCTGACTTCTCTAGCTTAACAAATTGCTTTTCTGTTGCCCCTGAAATTGCTTGAACCTTCTTCATTACAAGCTCAAACTGAGAAGAAACCCTTATAGTCTCAGATATAGTTCTAGCTAATAATTGAAAAGACTTAACGATAACAAATCCTCTTCCAATTGCTAATAAAGTCTTACCTAATCCTAGAAATGATTTATTAGCCTTCTTTCCTTTTTCAGCTACTTTGTCCGTTTCTTTAGTTAGGTTGTTTAAGTTTTTCTCTGCACCAGAGGTAATAACCTTAACCTCTATTAATACTTTTTTATTTGTTCCAGCCATTATAATGTTACTTTAACTATTTCACCATTTACTTCTTCATATATTGGTTCGTAAGAATCATTAACGTCTTCTAATATAACTCCTCCTCCTTCTCTTACTACACCGTCTTTTCCAACAGAGAAAGCAGTGTCTCTATCGTTTTTATTTGTACCTGTACCAACTGCAAACGCTGTATTAGGTTGGGGTTGATTATATTGTCCTACTATCGTTTGGTTCTTACCTGTTGCAATGTTACCTGTCCCCATCACTGCGTTACCACCTCTTACAGAAGCATTACCTCTACTTCTCTGTACAACAGATGGATCTACATTATTACCACCTTGAAATCTCTCTTCAGGGTTTTGATAGATGTCAGGATAGCTCTCAGCAGCTACAACTCCTTTATCGTTAGTCCAAGATGACTTCCTATCTTCTGCTCTAGACTCTGCTTCAGCTTCTTCATCAATAGTAGCTAAACTTGTCTTTGCAGATGAAGCAGGTGCAGGTGATCCGAAAGAACCTATAGACGCTTTCTTTTCTCCTGATCCATTTAAACTTCCTTTATTAGCATCTTTAACAATAGCTCTATCTGAGTTTGATCTAGCTTCCTCTTGTTCTTCAGTTAAGTACTTAGGATCTCCAACAGAACCAGAACCTACATCTACCTTCTCTTCACCTTCTACTCTCCACTCATCTCCGTCTCTATCAAAAAAGATAGGCTGAGTAGTATCAACAGTTCTTTTTCCGTAATCTTCATACTTGATTAACTCTACTGTTGTGGACACGTTGGTAGTAGGTAAATATTGGTTTATAGAGTCTATTATCCAATAACCTTTAATTTCAGCAGGATAGTCAAAGTAAACTATCTGAGATATATCGAATGTTTGAATATCTTTTCTGTCTAATACTAAAGGTATAGTCAATCTAATTCCCTTCTCTATTGTATTGACAGTATTGTCGTAATAGTTTTGAACGAAACCTGCATCACCTGTTTCTGATTGCTCGTAACTTAAAGTCTCACCAATACTTAAACTTGGAGTTTGTGTTCCGAAATCACAAGGTAAAGCATTAGGAATAGTAGTTATCTTAGTGTCGTCATACATAAAGAACCTGTTAGTACCATCTTGCTCAGAATACTTATAAAATAATATTCTAGGCTGTACGTTGTAGTTCTTTGCAGGAGGAACAGAATTAGGAGTATATTCTCTCCATATTCTAGAGACAAATACACCTTTATCTAAGTCATCACCAGCTAATTGCTTGTCAATTAAATGATGAGTATAAGCAAACAGAGGATTCTCCATCTTCTGAATACCTTCTTCAAATCTTGTTCCTATATCTTCTCTGTAAGATCCTAACTGAGTTTCTCCTAATGCATTTAATTCCTTAACATATCCGTCAGCAGCGTCAGTCTTAAATTTGAAGTCTAAGAACCTCTTATAGTAATCTAAATAATCTATTACATATTGCTTCTTAGAATCTATCTTTGAAGTCCAATCAACTGCATCAGTTATATCTCCATAGAAAGATGATCTACTTTTTATCTTTACAGTCTTTGTGTGCCTGTCTGTATCTATCATTAAGTTAAAGGCATGAATACATCCTTTAATATAACTTAGTGTGCTATACCTATCTTCTAGTACATCTTCAATATTAATAGTTTGATCTTGCTTAATATCGTATTGAGGAGTTGATTTAAACGAAGACTCTTTAATTCTACAATATAGCCTATAGGAGTATAAACCTCCAGCAGTTTTAATTGTATTAATAACAGGAATCAAAGATTTAAACCTAGAAACTACTTCTACCCAGACTTCATCTCCGTTTTCTACATCTATTACCCCAGAATCGAAGCCTACTTTATTTACAGTAGCTGTCTTTGTTCCTTGTATAGCAACAGTCTCGTCTATGTTAGATAATCCTTCTGGTATATATCTTTCCTCTCCTCTTATTGTTTTTGTTGAACCTCTTTTATGTACAATTCTAAATGAGAAGTCACCGTTGTCTGGAGTTAAAGAGTTGTCTATTGAGTTTCTAGTGAAAGAATAAAATTTAGCTTCATACCTAAACCTAATAGATCTAGAGTCTGTTGCTGTGTACTTGTCGGTTACAGCACTAAATTTACCTTCTGAAGTAGAAGTGTTTCCATCTACATCTGTTACGTCATCGAATCCTATTTGCAAAGGATTATCAGTTCCTGAAACTAAGTCAGCGATGTGCATGACAAAAGTAGTAGGATTGCCGTTAAACTTGTTAACATAAACATTATCCACAGCAGGTACAGATACTCCGCCAATAGTTATGGTTCTATCTCTGTCTTTTGTTAGTAGATCTACATAAAATATAGTTCCTGCATCTATTCCTGAACCGTCTCCATATGGATCTGAGTTATATCCATTTCCATAGCCAACAATAGAATACATCTTTCCTGTTGGTGTAGCTAAATTTGAATCTGGAGTTTCAGTTATTAAATATGTATCTTCATCGAATATCGAAGTACTAGGTGCAGAAGTAAAGAAATATCTTCTAACATCTAACCCGTTAACAACGCTTCCAGCTTTATTTAAACCAGTTTTTATAGTGTAATCTCCACTAAGCCTAACAGTCTTCGGATACACTGTTCTGTAGTCTTTTCTTGTTGCATGAGTTTCATAGCTATCATAAGAAGAGTAAGTATTAGCCGTAAACTTATCAGTATCAACAGTAGCTTTTTTCATACTCCAGTTATCCCCTGTAAATGGAATAATCACATCGTCCATCAAAGGATTGTTTGTAGTATGGAAAAAGTCATTGTCGTCTGTATCA
>Ga0208644_1004145_pt1 | contig 10993 bp, 15 predicted proteins | sample VirMetDEL_Nov_18_FD_184517 | JGI IMG/M metagenome (GOLD analysis project Ga0208644, IMG submission 184517) | Aqueous microbial communities from the Delaware River and Bay under freshwater to marine salinity gradient to study organic matter... | ecosystem: Environmental > Aquatic > Marine >... | reverse complement strand
CTGTCGACACCGTGACCTTTTTTTGTTACGCTCAAATTTTTTCAAAAAAAAATAGGAATTGACATGATTGATAAAGAAAAACAAAAAATATTTTGTGCAGCCATCCAAAAAGGCTGCACGTACAAAGCAGCTGCCAATGCAATTGGCGTGTGCGAAAAAACAATTTATAACTGGCTACGCAATGGACGTGAATCAACACGCAAAAATTGCAAGTATAAACAATTTTTACACGCAACAAAAAAGGCTGAGCATGAAAGACAACAATTTTTACTTGAGAAAATCATTGAGGCAGCTGACAAAGATTGGAAGTCAGCGGCTTGGTTGCTTGAGAGGAGATATGGCTACCGTAAAGATGCTGTTTTTGATGAGATACCAGAGCAGCAAGATGATGAGGCCAATTTGCCTGTTACTCCTCTTGAGCTATTTGAGGCACAAGCCAAAGATTTGAGATCAGCAATGTCACAAGCAATGGCATCTCAATCTTGGCAAGCTTATGCAGCACTACAAAGACAATATGTGTCAGTTGTTGAGCAAATCAGAGCCATCAAAGCAGAGCAGGCAGAAACTGATGCACTTGATGCAGCATCTGATGAGCATCTACGTCAAGAGGCTGTGATGGCAATCATCTCTTTGCCTCCAATCTTGAGACAAGAGATCATTGATGAGTTGGCAAGATACAACAATGTGTTGCCCTTCAAAAAATGAACTTGATTCATTTTACAATGCACAAATCAACAGATACTTGATTTTTGTGATAAGATATAAACAAAAATTGACTATGGAGATATATATGAGAATTAAAATTCCCTGGTGGAGTGTCACAGAGATCATCATCAATCAACTCAAAAAAAGTGTTGATGATATGAGAGAAGCAAAGCAAGATGACAACAAGATCACAAAAGATGAGTGGAAAAATCTGCTTGCTGAGAATATGATTGAATTGATACCACAGTTAGCTGAATTATTATATGATGCAAATAAATAGCAAAAAAGACATCTCATTTATCAAAAGGATTTTGCAGCTCAAACATAGAAGTGAGCAAGATCCTTTGAGGTTTTTTTGTGCTACACCACCACAAGAGGCATACATCAATGATGCATCTCCTGTCAAGTTGTTGCTTGGTGGCAATCAAGTTGGCAAGACATACGCAACTTGTGCCTTGCTGTTGTATCATTGTTTGCATAGACATCCAACACTCAAGACAGACCCTCCACCAATTGAGGCATGGCTTGTGACACACTCTCATGAGCAATCACGTACCATACAAGCAAAATTGTGGTCTATGTGCCCAAAAGAGGAATTACATGAGAGTGTTGAGTTTGTACCTGGCAAAGGTTTCAGGGGTTTGGCTCCAGTGGTACGCTTCAAAAATGGCAGCATCATCAGAATCAAAACAGCAAATCAAGGGCTTGGCCTTGCATCAGCAACTGCAAATCTTGTGTGTATTGATGAGCCAGTTGATGCTTTGACATTCAATGAGCTATTGGCACGTACTTTGAGAGGTGGAGCTGGAGGCAAATCAGGAACACTGGCCATCTCAATGACACCAGTTGGCAGTGTTGATGTATCATACATCAGAGACATGATTGATGATGGTAGAGTATCAGTACATAGAGCACCGTTGACAGTTGATGAGACAACTCCAAAAGGCTGCAAGCCAATATTGAGCCAAAAACAGATTGATACCATCACAGCAAACTATTTGCCAATAGATAGAGAGGCACGTATAACTGGCAGCCTTGATGTGACTCCTCAAGGCATCATCTTTGATACATTTGATCCTACAACAATGGTATCATCTCAACCTGTGCCAGCTGGTGGAGATTACAAATTTGCTGTTGGCATTGATCACGGTAGTCAGCCAAACACTCAGGTTGCAGTGCTTTGCTGTATTGATATGAGAGATGTGCAGACTCCAACTGTGTATGTGCTTGATGAGAGAGTTGGTGGAGCTGCAGCACCAGAGCACCATGCTCAATCAATACTTGAGATGTGCAAAAACAATGGCATTGATCCAGCAATATGCACTTGGACAGGTGACAACACACACTCAGGCTCAAGAGATAAGAGAGTCAAAAAGATGAGCAACTTGGTTTTGATGAGAGCCTTTGAGAGAATTTTGCATTTGCCTCCAAAAGGTTTGCCATTTACCATCAAAACAGCAATCAAGTACAGACACAGTGTGTATTTTGGTGCATCAATGTTACATGCTATTATGTCACGCAAACAATTTTATATAAGACCAGAGGCAAAAAGAACATTGGCAAGCATTATGAATTGGACGATGAAAAGAACACAATCAGAAAGGTCAAGAGATGAGTATGGTCATTGTATAGATGCCCTTAGATACGCAATTATGCCCTGCATAGACTATAGATATACACCACCAACAAGAGTGAGAGTGTCATGATACCACAAAAACCCCTAGCACCAACACAAGCAGATGAGAGCAGATGGCAACACACAGCATTGAGGAGACGCATGCTGCAAGGCACATGGGAACAAGATCTGGAGGATGAGCTATATAGACATCTGCCATCAGACAGACGTGAGGCATGGGGTGCAAGTGACTTGTCAAGCAATGTATTTGAGCAAGTGACAAGACAGTTGGCAGTGTTATACACAGAAAAGCCAATTGTCACCAACTCAACTGGAGATATTGAGCCTTTGATTGGTCATGATGGTTACATATATCGTGCTGGACTTTGGCCATTGATGCAACGTATGCAGCAATATACACTAGGTTTGAGAGAGTGCATCATGAGGATTGATGTGACTCCACATGTGCAAGGTGCAAGTGCTGAGTATCCAGGTATACAATACAGAATTGTAACTCCTGACTATGTCATTTGTGATGCCTCTCCTGATGTACCAGATGAGCCAAATTATTATGCAGAATTGCGATTGAGAAACATAGCAGGCAAACATTACTATGTTTATGATGTGTTTGATATCAGAGACAAAGCAAAGCCCAAATTTGGTATGTTTATGGCCAATCAAGATGGCACAATTGGCAAAGATGTCAGTGAGGAGATCATGGGGCATCCAACTCATGAGGGTGAGTCATATCCTTATTTTGATAGCAATGGCAATCCTTTTTTGCCAATCGTGATGTATCATGCTGAAAAAACTGGTTATCTATGGGATACATACGCACAATCTCAGCTTGTTTTTGGCTCACTTCAATCAGCAGTGTTTTACTGTTTTTATAGCCATCTCCTCAAAGATTGCTCTTGGCCACAAAAATATGCAATTGGTGTGACTTTGCAAGGATTGACACAACTTGATCAAGACTCTGTTGCACGTAGATCAGGCATTTCCACAGATCCAAGCACTATATTGATGTTTCAGCCGACAGAGGACACTCAGCCTGTGCTTGGCCAATTCCAACCAGGTGCAGATGTTGCATCATTTTTGGAGTCCATTGCAAAATATGAGTATAGAGTTGCAACATCATCAGGAATCTCACCAGCTGAGTTGCAAAGAACATCAGGAGACCCAAGATCAGGATATGCATTGGCTGTCAGTAGATCAGGACAGAGAGAGGCACAACGTAAATATGCTCCAGTGTTTCGCATGGCAGATGAGCAGTTGATGCAAAAATCTGCTATCTTGGCCAATCGCTTTTTGGGTGCAAATTTGCCTGAGGTTGGTTATCGAGTATCTTATCAAGCATTGCCTTTGTCACCAGAGGAGATCAAAGCACAAAGAGAGGACATTGTGCAAAAACTCAGTGCAGGACTTATCTCACCAATCACAGCAATGCAGATGATGTATCCAGATCTTGATGAGCAAGGTGCAATCACAATGCTTGAGAAGATAAGAAAAGAGAGAGCACAATATATTTAACATTTTAACCTACAACAAAAGGACATACCGACATGAAAACAATCACAGATGATGATGGCAATGTATATGTTTTGAAAACTGACATGGAGTCTGTAATTAAAGAACGAATTGCCAAAGTAAGTGCCAGAGCACAACAAGCAGAGGAGCAAGTGAGAACACTCCAAACAGATCTTGATGCAGCCAAGCAAAGTGCTGGCACATCAGATGTATTGGCTCAACAACTTGAGGACTATCGTGAGCAGCTGCAACAAGCAAACTCAAGATTTGACAGATACAAAGCCATCTCAAAGCATGGTCTTGTTGATGATGATATGATTGAAGCAATAGAGTGGAGTTATGAAAAATCACAAACCAATGTTGCAAAAAAAGACAGAATTTCACTCACTGATTGGCTTGAGAGTGCTGTGAGCAATCCAGACAAAGCACCAACAATCTTGAGACCACATTTGCAACAACTCCAACAAGCAAACAGTGAACAAGCAAACAGTGAACAAGTGACAGAACAAGTCACAGAACAAGTCACACCACAAGTCACACAGCAAACAGCTCCAAATGTCAACAATGGTGCAATGCCTCCAATTGACAGCCCTGATATCATTCAGAGAGGTTTGAGTGATGCAGATTTTTATCAAAGTAACAGAGATGCCATTGTTAAACAATGGCGTGCAAAGTATGGGAGGTGATCATGTCACAAGATTTGAGAGCAGTGTCAAAATTTCCACATTTCAAAGTTTTTACAGCAAACACCAATGCAACAGAGATCTTGTTGCCATCACAATGCAGCAAAGTCACAATTGGCTCTCAAGCATCTCCTTTGTTTGTTGGCCAAAATGATTGCACAGATGGTGATGCAATGCCATCTGACAAAATGTTTGTGCCATCCAATAATAGCATAGAGATCAAAATTGGCAGAGGTAATTCAAGAGCTACAAGTGTTTTTATTGCAGCTCAATCAGGCACAGCATCTGTTGCTGTTGTGCTTGAGGAGACATAACATGGCTCGTTTTACATATCCAAAAATTCAAGAGGGTGCCAACGTGAAATATGCAGATCTCAATAGTCAAGTTGATGGCTTAAAAACTGTTTTTACAGTACCAGAAAATTATGAAAGTGGTACACTGTATGTATTCTTCAATGGGGTTTTGCAGACTCGTGGAGATGGTTACACAGAAACAACATCTAACACTTTTACTTTTTCATTCACTCCTATATCAGGGGAGAATGTCATTGTATTATATACACCATCATAACATTATATAACATAGGAGTCTCATTATGAGCGTACAAATTTCAGGCACACAGATACAAGACAGTGCAATATCATCAGACAAACTGGCCAGTGATAGTGTCCAAACAGCAAAAATTCAAAATGATGCTGTTTCAACTGCAAAAATTGCAAACAGTGCAATCACAGAGGCAAAACTTGGCTCAGCTGCTGTCACAAATGCAAAGATTGCAAATGGTGCTGTCTCATCAGCCAAAGCAGATTTGACAGGTACATGGGATTTTTCATCAGCTACTTTACAAGCAGGTACACCATCAAATGCATCAGACGTTGCAAACAAATCATATGTTGATGGCATTGTTGGTGGTGGTGTTTATTGGAAAGAGCCAGCAAGAACAGCCTCAACAGCAAACATCAATCTCTCAAATCCTGGCACAGACACATTTGATGGCATCACGTTATCAAGTGGAGATAGAATTTTGGTCAAAGATCAATCATCAGCTGCTGAGAATGGTGTATATGATTTTAATGGATCATCATCTGCTATGACAAGATCATCAGATGCAAACAGTGCTGATGAGCTCAATGGACTTGCAATTTTTGTCAAAGAAGGCTCAAGCAATGCAGATCAGGGTTTTGTGCAAACATCTGAGGTTGCAACACTTGGCTCTGACAATGTTGTATTTGTGCAATTTACTGGACTTGGACAAATCACAGCTGGTGATGGTCTCCAAAAATCAGGCAATACCATCAGTGTTGATCAGGGTGCTGGTTTGCAAATTGTATCTGGTGAGGTTGCTGTTGAGACTGGTGCTGGTTTGTTTATTGACACCAATGCTGTTGCTGTCTCTGTTGATGATAGTAGCATTGAAGTAAATGGCTCAAATCAATTGCAACTCAAAGATCTTGGAATTGCAACTGGCAAATTGCAAGACTCTGCTGTGTCAACAGTTAAGGTTGCTGATTTGGCAATTTCAACTGGAAAATTACAAGACTCAAGTGTTACATCAGCAAAAGTTGGTGCATCTGCAATCACTGAGGCAAAACTTGCATCATTGTCAGTGTCAGAAGCAAAAATACAATCATCAGCTGTGACTCCTGCAAAATTGGCATCATCTGTTGCTGGTGATGGTTTGTCATACAACTCCTCAACTGGTTTGGCTGTATCTGTGGATAATGCAACTGTTGAGATCAATCTTGACATTGTACGTGTCAAAGATCTTGGAATTGGAACAGCAAAAATCACCAACAGTGCAATCACAACTGACAAATTGGCTGATGACAGTGTATCAAAAATCAAAATCAATGCTGATGTTGCTGGTGCTGGTCTTGCTCAAAATGTTGATGGCTCTCTTGAGGTATCTGTTACAAATGGTTTGATCATCAACAGTGATCAGGTTGGCATCAATGAAGGTGCTGGTCTTGCTATCGATGGCTCAAATGTTCTCAATGTTGAGGTTGATGACACTAGCATTGAGATTGATGGTGTTAGCAATGCTCTCCAACTCAAAAATCTTGGAGTTGCAACAGCAAAATTGCAAGACTCTTGTGTATCAACAATCAAATTGGCTGATGATGCTGTTACTGCTGCAAAAGTAGGTTTCCAAGCATATCAAGAGTTGTCAACAATCTCAGGCACAACAACATCAACAATTGATTTGGCTCGACAAGTTGACAGTGCATTTGCAAATGGTATCTTGGCATACAAAAACGGTTTGGCAATGCTCAATCAAACTGCTCTTGGTGGCTCTGCATCCAACTCTGATGAATTTACATTGTCAGTTGTTGGAGGAGTACACAGATTGTCATTTGGTGCAAACTTGGCTGATGGTGACTCTGTGCTTGTTGTTTATATGACTTAATAAGTCAAATAAATTCAACCAGTAAGGACAAAAAGCCATCTCATTGCAGATGGCTTTTTTTATTGGTCATCATCTGTGATTGGTTTGCCAATCCAAGTGTCAACATCAACATCATCTGTGATAATTTCAAATGCATCATCTCCAACTGCATCAAGCATCTCATTCCATGTCTGTGTGATAATTTGTGTATACTTGTTTTTGTCGAGCTGATGATTCATGGCAAAACAAGTGGCTACAAAAATACACATGCGTGTTATACATTCTGGATCTACACCAGACTCCTCAAGAGCATAAGCTAGTCGTAAAAGGTGTTTTGCTTGTGTGATATCGTGTGCTGAAAACTCTTTTTTGTCTTGCATTGTACAAACCTCAAATAATATGATATAAATGTCTTATAGCACATTTTTGCTATTTCATTTTGTGTGTCAACACTTATTTTGATTATGGTCGCACCAGTAAACAGCTGAAAAATCAAAAAAAAGATGATGCCAACGATACAAATATTTTTTTTAACATTTTTATAATACGAGGGTATTAACATGGCAAAAGCAATTACATTTGGCCAATCTGATAGCACACATCAGGCTCTTGAGGGAGATCTCAGACTCTCTGCAATGATATCTCAAGAGATCAATCTTTTATTGCGAGACGTGGCAAACTTGCGAAATTCTCCTTTTATCTCTTATGCAGGCTCTGTCAATGGACTTGGCTCTGACACTATACGTGTGAGAAAGGCTGGTCTTGATGGATATGACCTTTTTGAAACACCTGGATCAGAGGCTGCAGATGCATCAACTCAAGATTTTACAGATGCACATGTTGACATTGCTGTTGCAAGACTTGCATTGATGTACAAAATCACAGACCTTGCATCAATGACTGGATTTGGCGGCTCTGATATCGATCCTTTTAGACTTGCACAATCAATGGCTGGCTCTTATGAGGCATCATTTGCTGACAAGACTGCAGATGCAATTGATGACTTCACCAATCCAGTTGGCTCAGCATCAACTCAAATGTCAGTAGATGACTTTTTTGCTGCTATTTTTCAACTTGAAAAGGCTGCAAGTAACAAAGGTGCCATTGCTCCATTTGCTGCTATTTTGCATCCAGTTGCTTTAACTGAATTGCAAGACTCTTTGAGAAATGAGACAGGCAATGCAATCTCATACATGTCAGCAACACAAGAGATGTTGATGGCAAAGGGGCCTGGTTATGTTGGTAACTTGCTTGGCGTTGATGTTTACAAATCATCTTATGTCAACACTGACTCAGGTGCATACCAATCTGCTATGTTTGGAATTGGTGCTCTTGCTTATGCTGATGGTGTGCCTGCTTCTTTGCCTGGTGCTGCTCAATCAATGTCAATGGGCAAAGTGCTTGTTGAGATGGAGAGAGACGGAGCTAAAGCAATCACATCAATTATTGGACATGCTTATCTTGGGCTATCTGTTATTGATGATGATCGTGGTGTTTTGATCAAATCAACCACATAATTTGACTCATAAATAAAAAAAAGATTACTATCTTTCTGTGCTAGGGATTGACTTTTTTCATGTCGGTTCCTAGTCATCCCTAGTCAGTTTTTTTACTAGGATACCGACATAACCAATTATTTATATAGGACATCGACATGAAATTTGAGAGTATAGCACAACCCTGGCAGCAACAACAGCAAGCAAGCATTGTGTTGCCAGCAAGATCAAACAATAGATTTTTTTATAAGCATCATCCCAAAAATTGGGAATTGTATTATTTTGATATAGAAGATACAACAAGCAAAACAAAGAAGATGACCAAAAAAGCAATTTGGTTGCCTGACTTACAATCTCATCATGAGACACCGGGTGTCAATGGTACAAGAGGCTATAAAGCAAATCCAGACTCAGCTATGACCAGAGTGAGACTGCAAGACAATGGCATCACTGTTTTGCATCCATCTCAACATGATTATTTGAGATCATACCCAGCAAAGGGAGGCCAATATTGGACTAGCAAATTCAATCATCTTGAGTCTCTTGGTGGTGAGCTGGTGATTACATTTAATCATGCTGATTTTGCACAGTGGAGATTGGAATTGATGCAATCAGGTGCTTTGAGAATACCACACAAACAATTTTTGCAAAGAAAACAAGCAGAGATACAAAGACGAATTGAGAGACATACAAGATCTCAGCATATTCCTGAGGTTGCTGCAAAGCTCAAAGGACTCAAAGAATTATTGACAGATATGCAAACAGCAACAGATGATGTTGCTACAAATGGGGCAAAACATTATGAGCTATGAAAATGACAAAAAAGCATTTGACAACACTGCAAAAAGATTGATGGAGTCATCTCAAAAATCAGGCAAAAATATCTCTTTTCGAGAAGCACAAAATCAAGTGAGAAAACACATTGAAAAATCAAATGCAAAGAAAAAATAATATCTTTACATATCCAAAATCTTACATAAACAAAAAGCCATAATTTTAACAAAATAAACTATTGGAGGTTAGCATGGCATCAGACTATAACTCAGCTCAGGCATTTAAGGTGGCACGTCACTTTGAATTCAAAAATGGTGTAAATATTGAAACCATCACAGCAGACAAAGATTTGACATACAAAGATTCTCAACATCAAATTATCACCAACAACAAAGGCTCATCAGCTACAATCAAAGTACCAGCAAAAAGAAATGGTGCATATTTTTGGTTTAAGAATGATGCTGCATCTGGTCATGCTTTTGTGATACAAGATGCTGATGGCAATCCTATCATTGGTGGTGTTGGCTTGGCTGCTGGCAAAGCTGCATGTGTTGTTTGTGATGGCTCTGATTGGGCTGTATTATTTCAACAGGCATAATCAATGGCTACAGATACACCATACACAGCAAGAGTGAGAGTCACTGAGTTACTTGAGCGAGGCAAAGCACAAAACACTGTGCTTGAGATATATCGTGATGGTGCTCAAGTGACTCCAACAGCAGCAACATACACACTCATCAAGCCAAATGGTGAGTTTGTTGTTGAGGCTGGTGCTTGCACAATACTTGGCTCAGGCTCTGTGCAATATGCACACACTCCTGCTCAACTCTCATCATCTTTGATACTTGGTGAGGGTTACATGCAAGAGTACAGTGTCACAATCTCAGGCTCTGTGTTTTTGTTTAGACGCATGTGTGCTGTTGTTTTGAGGCGTTTGTATCCAGTTATCAGTGATGCAGATCTTGAGGAAGTATATACAGATCTTGCAAACTTGTTGCCATCATCAATCACATCATATCAACAGTATCTTGACTCTGCTTGGTATACAATTTTGAGAAGATTACGCAATCAGGGGCAAGGATATGAGTATCTTGTGACATCTCCTGAGAGTTTTGCTGAGGCTCATAGACATCTCACTTTGTATCTCATCTTTAGAGATTTTCATTCTGGCATGTCTCAAGGTGCTGGCTCAAGATATTTGGAGTTAGCTCAAGAGCACTATAGACTCTATCAAGATGAATTCTCAATCATCAATTTTGTATACGATGAAGGTCACAAAGGCCAACCTGATGAGCCTGACAAAAGGACAGCTGGACAACCAGCGATATATCTAAACAGACCTGGTGAATATATGTATCGTAGGAGATTTTTGAGATGAGTCAAACATTTGCACAAGTCAGATCATTGATGGCTGCCAAAGTGAGTGCATTGTCAGGTTTTAATCTTGTCAAAATGCCTCCAATGTTTTTTGGCAGAGTGCAAAATACTTTGGCTCACAAAGGTTTTACTGTTGATATCAGATCATCTCAGGACTCTGGTGAGAGGCAAAGAAGAGTTGGCGTGATGATGCAAAGCATTGTTGTTGTCTCTTTTGCATATCGCTTGAGGCCAAAAGATATGTATCCAACAGACTATGATGCAGCACTTGATGCTGAAGAGGATATCATCAGAGCATGTTTATCATCATACAATGCAGATCTACAAGTTAGATATGTACGTAGCACAAGAGTTGTGCAACAAACTCTTGAGTATGCTATACACAACATAGAATTTAATGTTTTTCACACTTTACCAAATAGTTAATTTT
>Ga0208644_1004138_pt1 | contig 11002 bp, 2 predicted proteins | sample VirMetDEL_Nov_18_FD_184517 | JGI IMG/M metagenome (GOLD analysis project Ga0208644, IMG submission 184517) | Aqueous microbial communities from the Delaware River and Bay under freshwater to marine salinity gradient to study organic matter... | ecosystem: Environmental > Aquatic > Marine >... | reverse complement strand
AGTGGAGAATCTGGGTCTAGTGGAACAAGTGCAACAAGTGGTTCTAGTGGAGAAAGTGGTACTAGTGGAGTTGATGGCACTAGTGGATTAGATGGGTCAAGTGGCACTAGTGGAGAAAGTGGCACTAGTGGAACAAGTGGAGAAAATGGCACTAGTGGGGTAGATGGGTCTAGTGGCACAAGTGGTGAAAGTGGCACAAGTGGTACTGATGGTTCTAATGGAACGAGTGGTACTGATGGGTCTAGTGGTTCAAGTGGAACGGCTGGTACTAGTGGTGTTGATGGGTCAAGTGGCACTAGCGGTCAAGATGGTACAAGTGGTTCTAGTGGAACTAGTGGATTAGATGGGTCAAGTGGAACTGATGGTTCTAGCGGAACTAGTGGATTAGAAGGTACAAGTGGAACTAGTGGGTCAAGTGGTGCAAGTGGTGGAGCAACTGGTTTGTGGCTATATGTAGCAGGTAATGCGGGTGCATCTAGTGGAGAGTTAGAGGCTTTTGGAACTTCAAATGCTTTCGTAAATACAACAAGTTTATATATAAATAGAAATGACCAAAGTTCTATTGATTGGTATAATTATGTAAATTCCTTAATAACAGCCGATGGTAGATGTTTGATTCAAGTGAGTCAATCTAATACTCCATCGAATATTGGTATATATGTTGCTACCTCTATTACTTTAGTTGGTAGTTCAATGCATTTCACTTCTATTACCAATTTGTCTGGTAATGGTTCTTTTGTCAATAGTACATACTATGATGTTTCATTTATACCATATTCTAATGATGGTACAAGTGGAACAAGTGGTGAAAATGGGTCTAGTGGCACAAGTGGTTCAAGTGGCGAGAGTGGTACGAGTGGGACAGATGGGTCTAGTGGTACTAGCGGTACCGATGGCTCAAGTGGTACAAGTGGGTTGACAGGTAACGATGGTACTAGTGGAACTAGTGGGTCTAGTGGAGAAACTGGAACTAGTGGTACAGATGGTTCTAGCGGCACCGATGGGTCTAGTGGTACGAGTGGTGAAAGTGGAACAAGTGGTACTGATGGCTCTAATGGGTCTAGTGGAACTAGTGGAGAAAATGGAAGTAGTGGCACAAGTGGAGAGAGTGGAACAAGTGGCACAGATGGGTCTAGTGGCACAAGTGGAGAAAGTGGCACTAGTGGTACTGATGGTTCTAGTGGTACAAGTGGAACCGATGGGTCTAGTGGTACTAGTGGGGAAAGCGGTACAAATGGTACTGATGGCTCTAATGGTACAAGTGGGTCTAGTGGCACAAGTGCAACTAGTGGGTCAAGTGGTACGAGTGGAGAAAATGGCACAAGTGGTACTGATGGCTCTAGTGGTACAAGTGGAACCGATGGGTCTAGTGGTACTAGTGGAGAAAGTGGTACAAGTGGAACTAGTGGACAAGATGGAACTAGTGGGTCAAGCGGAACGAGTGGAACCGATGGCTCTAGTGGTACGAGTGGTACTAATGGTTCTAATGGCACTAGTGGGTCTAGTGGTACGAGTGGAGAAAGTGGAACAAGTGGCACAGATGGGTCTAGTGGTACGAGTGGAGAGAGTGGAACTAGTGGAACAAGTGCATCTAGTGGGTCTAGTGGTACAAGTGGAGAAAGTGGTACAAGTGGAACTAGTGGAACTAGTGGGTCAAGTGGTACAAATGGACTTACCTGTGGTAGTTATACATTAAGTGGAAATAGTGGAAATTATAGTTATGTAGATTGTGGAGATAATTCTCAAAGTGCTTCAAAAGGAGTAGGTAGTGTTACTTTCTGTGCAATTGTTGGAACAGTAACCTTTGATACAGGAACTCTTACCTATAATGGATTATGTGTAGGTACTAGCGGTACAAGTGGAACAAGTGGCACTAATGGGTCTAGCGGTACGAGTGCTACGAGTGGCTCTAGTGGTACTGATGGTTCAAATGGTACAAGCGGGTCAAGTGGAACAAGTGGTACTGGTGGTTCAAGTGGAAGTAGTGGGTCTAGTGGTACAAGTGGTACGAGTGGTTCAAGTGGTGTTAGTTGCTTGAGTTATACTGCTACTAAAATATCTACACTATTATTATTTGATACTATATCATGGGATGATTGTGGTGGTAATCCTCAATCTCAAGCATTATATAATCCTGCCTTAAACCCAGGAGAAATAGAGAGCATAACATTTTGTGCGGAGAGTGGCTCATTGAGTTACAACCCAAGTGAAATAAGTGTAACTCTAAATGGAATATGTGTAGGAACTAGTGGCACAGATGGTTCGAGTGGTACAAGTGGGTCAAGTGGAACTAGTGGAGAAAGTGGCTCAAGTGGTACTGATGGTTCTAGTGGTACAAGTGCTACGAGTGGCTCTAGTGGGTCTAGTGGCACAAGTGGAGAAAGTGGTACAAGTGGAACTAGTGCAACTAGTGGGTCTAGTGGAACTAGTGGAGAAAGTGGTACAAGTGGTATAGATGGAACTAATGGAACCGATGGGTCTAGTGGTACAAGTGCTACGAGTGGCTCTAGCGGTTCTAGTGGAACTAGTGGGTCTAGTGGTACAAGTGCTATGGATGGCACTAGTGGTACTGATGGCTCTAGCGGTACAAGTGGGTCTAGTGGTACGAGTGCAACTAGTGGCTCAAGTGGTACTAGTGCTACTGATGGTTCTAGTGGAACCGATGGTAGTAGTGGAACCGATGGGTCGAGTGGAACAAGTGCAACTAGTGGCTCTAGTGGGTCAAGTGGTACAAGTGGAACCGATGGTTCTAGTGGTACAAGTGCTACAAGTGGGTCTAGTGGAACGAGTGGAGAAAGTGGAACTAGTGGAACAAATGGGTCAAGTGGTACAAGTGCTACAAGTGGGTCTAGTGGAACAAGTGCAACAAGTGGCTCTAGTGGAGTAGATGGAGGATATGGTACATTAACTGGCAAGTGGTATTATAATACCCCTACCGCTGCAAGTACAGGACAATTTACTAGCAACAACGCCACTATATCTTCTATTACGACCCTTACACTAAATCAAACAGATTTTAATGGTGTTACATGGGCATCTATATTACAAGATTTAGCCAACGGGCATGACATAAATGTTTTCATGCAGAATACAACTAACGGGACCGAGTATGGTTTCTTTATTTGTACTTCTACTGTTGTTGCTGGCGGTGTAATTACATTAAGTGGATTAACATTTCAAGGAGGAAGTGGCTCTTTGTCTAATGGGGAAACATTTTATTTCTCATTTGGGCAAATAGCAAATGATGGTTCTAGTGGAACAAGTGGCGAAACTGGAACTAGCGGAACTAATGGGTCTAGTGGTACAAGTGCTACAAGTGGCTCAAGTGGTTCTAGTGGAACTAGTGGGTCTAGTGGTACGAGTGGATTTGATGGCTCTAGTGGAACTGATGGCTCTAGCGGTACAAGTGGGTCTAGTGGAACAAGTGCTACGAGTGGTTCTAGTGGAACTAGTGCTACAAGTGGGTCTAGTGGAACTGATGGCTCTAGTGGTACTGATGGTTCTAGTGGAACAAGTGCAACAAGTGGGTCTAGTGGTACAAGTGCAACTGATGGCTCTAGTGGTACTAGTGGCTCTAGTGGTACAAGTGCAACAAGTGGGTCTAGTGGTACAAGTGCAACTGATGGCTCTAGTGGTACTGATGGTTCTAGCGGAACAAGTGCAACAAGTGGGTCTAGTGGCTCTAGTGGTACGAGTGGTACTGATGGTTCAAGCGGTACAAGTGCTACAAGCGGGTCTAGTGGCACAAGTGGTACTGATGGTTCTAGTGGAACAAGTGCTACAAGTGGGTCTAGTGGCTCTAGTGGTACGAGTGGTACTAGTGGGTCTAGTGGCTCTAGTGGAACGAGTGGTTTGACAGGAACTGCAGGTACAAGCGGTGCTAATGGAGTCGCAGGTGGATTGGTTTATTACATGAATCAATCTACTAACACTAATAGTGCTTTTGGTACACCAACATATAAACAATGGAGTCCATCACCTAGTGGTAACGCCCAACAAACAGTCACACAAAGCATATCCGCAAATACAACAGGTACTGTTCAAACTTTTGCAACCGATAGTGGAGTGCCAAACGCAGATTTTCTACCAAGTGGTAACTGGGCGTTTATAGTTCACTATGCACTAGATAATTCAAATGCGGATTTTGATTTATATGTAGAAGTTTACACATACACTACTGGTGCGGTTTCAACCCTAATAGGCACTACAAATAGTGTAAACTTAGGTTATAATGGTGGCGCAGTTCAACAAATTTATGTTGATGTATTTATTCCTTATACTGATTTAAATACAAGCGATAGGGTTTATTGCGTGTTGAAAGCAACAAACAATGATAACCAAGCACATAATATAACTCTATATACTGAAGGCTCAACATACTATTCTTACGCACAAACAACATTCAATCCTCCTAGTGGAACGAGTGGTACGAGTGGAGCAAATGGGTCTAGTGGTACAAGTGGCTCTAGTGGAACAAGTGCTACGAGTGGGTCAAGTGGCTCTAGTGGTACAAGTGGAGTAGATGGTTCTAGTGGAACAAGTGCTACGAGTGGGTCAAGTGGCTCTAGTGGTACAAGTGCTACTAGTGGCTCTAGTGGAACAAGTGCTACAAGTGGGTCAAGTGGAACTAGTGGAGTAGATGGAACAAGTGGTACAAGTGGCTCAAGTGGGTCTAGTGGTACTAGTGGTTCTAGTGGAGAAAGTGGAACTAGTGGAACAGATGGGTCTAGTGGTACAAGTGCTACAAGTGGTTCTAGTGGTACTAGTGCTACAAGTGGCTCTAGTGGGTCAAGTGGAACAAGTGGTACTCATGGTTCTAGTGGAACAAGTGCAACGAGTGGGTCTAGTGGAACTAGTGGAGAAAATGGTACAAGTGGTACTGATGGTTCTAGTGGAACGAGTGGTACAAATGGGTCTAGTGGAACGAGTGCCACGAGTGGCTCTAGTGGAACAAGTGGGTCAAGTGGAACTAGTGGTATAGATGGCACTAATGGAACTGATGGCTCTAGTGGTACAAGTGCTACAAGTGGGTCTAGTGGTACAAGTGCTACGAGTGGCTCTAGTGGAACTAGTGGTTCTAGTGGGTCTAGTGGAACAAGTGCTACGAGTGGTTCTAGTGGAACAAGTGGAGAAAATGGTACTAGTGGTACAAGTGGGTCTAGTGGAACTAGTGCTACAAGTGGTTCTAGTGGAAGTAGTGGAACGAGTGCTACTAGTGGGTCTAGTGGTACTGACGGTTCTAGTGGTTCTAGTGGTACAAGTGCTACGAGTGGCTCTAGTGGGTCTAGTGGCACAAGTGGTACTCATGGTTCTAGTGGAACAAGTGCATCAAGTGGGTCAAGTGGAACTAGTGGAGAAAATGGCACAAGTGGTACTAATGGAAGTAGTGGTACAAGTGGTACAAATGGGTCTAGTGGAACTAGTGCAACAAGTGGCTCTAGTGGAACAAGTGGGTCAAGTGGAACTAGCGGTATAGATGGCACTAATGGAACTAATGGTTCTAGTGGAACGAGTGCTACAAGTGGGTCAAGTGGAACAAGTGGTTCTAGTGGTTCTAGTGGTACTAGTGCAACTAGCGGGTCTAGTGGAACAAGTGCGACAAGTGGTTCTAGTGGAACGAGTGGCGAAAATGGTACTAGTGGAACAAGTGGGTCTAGTGGCTCAAGTGGTTCTAGTGGAACAAGTGGGTCAAGTGGCACAAGTGCAACGAGTGGCTCTAGTGGAACAAGTGCTACGAGTGGGTCTAGTGGCTCAAGTGGAACAAGCGGTACTGATGGTTCTAATGGTACTAGTGGGTCTAGTGGTTCAAGCGGTACGAGTGGCTCTAGTGGAACGAGTGGTGCAAATGGGTCTAGTGGAACGAGTGGTGCAAATGGAACGAGTGGTACGAGTGGTTCTAGTGGGTCTAGTGGCTCTAGTGGTTCTAGCGGAAGTAGTGGAACTAGTGCATCTAGTGGGTCTAGTGGAACAAGTGCTACTAGTGGCTCTAGTGGTTCTAGTGGAACAAGTGCATCAAGTGGGTCTAGTGGTACTAGCGGTGCTAATGGAACAAGTGGTACAAGTGGCTCAAGTGGGTCTAGTGGCTCTAGTGGAAGTAGTGGTACTAGTGGCGTAAATGGTACTAGTGGAACAAGTGGGTCTAGTGGGTCTAGTGGCTCTAGTGGAAGTAGTGGAACAAGTGCATCAAGTGGCTCTAGTGGTACGAGTGCTACTAGTGGGTCTAGTGGAACTAGTGGAGCAAGTGGTACTAGTGGTTCGAGTGGAACAAGTGCTACAAGTGGGTCTAGTGGAACAAGTGGAGCAAGTGGAACGAGTGGCTCAAGTGGTTCTAGTGGGTCTAGTGGTACAAGTGGCACAGCGGGTACTAGTGGAAGCGCAGGCACAGCGGGAACAGCGGGAGAAACACCCCAATTCTTTGGAACAAGTAGTACCTCAATAACATTGCCTTTGGTTTAATTTTTAAGGTGCTAATATCTATAATTTGGGATGCCTTATAGTAACATAACGATAACGACAAATACTGGGTTAGATTTTCAGCCATTAGATTTCGTACAATTAAGTAATAGCACATCTAACTACATCATTGGAAGGGTTGTTTCCTACAACGCTAACACTGGTGTTATGGTCGTTACTCCCTATTATTTTCAAGGCGCAGCGGGTTCATACACATCATGGGATGTTTCCTTAACAGGTGCTTTTGGTACTAGTGGTGGAGCATCTACAAGTGGTGCAAATGGAACGAGTGGCTCTAGCGGGTCTAGTGGAACAAGTGGAGAACAAGGTTCTAGAGGCACGAGTGGAAGTAGTGGTACAAGCGGTACAAGTGGGTCTAATGGAACAAACGGTGTAAGTGGTTCTAGCGGTTCTAGTGGAGTTCAAGGTTCAAAAGGGTCTAGTGGAACAAGTGGAACAAATGGGTCTAGTGGTACAAATGGTACTAGTGGCTCTAGTGGAAATAGTGGTGCTAGTGGATTATCTCAAGGAACTGGAGGTACAAGTGGCTCTAGTGGAGCAAATGCTACAAGTGGGTCAAGTGGAACAAGTGGCTCTAGTGGTGTGGGGGGTTTAAGTGGTGGTACAAGTGGAACAAGTGGGTCAAGTGGAACGAGTGGCTCTAGTGGTGTGGCAACATCAAGTGGTTCTAGTGGTACAAGTTTTGGTACTAGTGGCGTTAGTGGAACTAGTGGGTCTAGTGGTACAAGTGCATCCAATGGCTCTAGCGGTTCTAGTGGCGTAAGTGGTAATAGTAGTGTTTCTACAAATGGAACAAGTGGGTCAAGTGGTTCTAGTGGCGTTAGTGGTGCAAGTGCATTAAGTTCTACTAGTGGCTCAAGTGGATTAAGTGGAGGAAATGGTGTTGCTGGTGTTAGTGGCACTTCAAATACTGCAGGCTCAAGTGGAACGAGTGGCTCTAGTGGTGCTGCTCAATCCAATGGTGCTAATGGTACTAGTGGGTCTAGTGGTAGTGCTGGTACTAGTGGCTCTAATGGTGCAACACCTACGCAAGGTTCTAGTGGCGTAAGTGGAACAAATGGGTCTAATGGAACTAGTGGTTCTAGTGGTTCAACTCCAACTGCGGGCAATAAAGGAACTAGCGGCTCTAGTGGAACAACAGGAACAAGTGGGTCTAGTGGTGGTGCTGGTGCTAGTGGAGGTAGTGGTGTTAGTGGGTCTAATGGAACAAATGGTACTAGTGGCTCTAGTGGAGCAGGACAATCAAATGGCTCTAGTGGTGTAAATGGAGCAAGTGGAGGTAGTGGAACAAGTGGGTCGAATGGTGTAGCGGGGGCAAGTGGTGGTAGTGGAACAAGTGGGTCTAGTGGAGCAAATGGTGGAAATGGGGCAAGTGGAGGTAGTGGCACTAGCGGGTCAAATGGAGTATCGGGGGCAAGTGGAGGTAGTGGAACAAGTGGGTCTAGTGGAGCAAATGGAGGTAATGGAGCAAGTGGTGGTAGTGGCGTTAGCGGCTCTAATGGAACTAGTGGGTCAAATGGAGTGAGTGGTGGCAATGGTGCAAGTGGAGGTAGTGGCACTAGCGGGTCTAGTGGCGTAAGTGGTCAAAGTGGAGCAACACGAACTAGTGGCGTTAGTGGAACAAATGGTTCTAGTGGTGTTAAGGGTGCTGACGGCTCTGGCGGTACAAATGGGTCTAGTGGTGTAAGTGGTGTAAGTGGAGCAAATGGAACTAGTGGAACTAGTGGGTCTAATGGTGCAACTGGAGCCGCTGGGGCAAATGGAACAAGCGGGTCTAGTGGAGCAAGTGGTACAAGTGGCTCTAGTGGTCAAAATGGTACTAGCGATATACAACAATCATCTAATACAGCATCTTCTGCATATTGGAATCAATACAATGATGGTATAGTAAATTCAGCACATTCTATAATGGCTGCTGGTAGTTCAAACTATATATGTAACTCTAATTGCTCTGCCATATTTGCTTTTGATGGTTCATTAATTTGTGGTAGTGAAACATCCGTAATAGCGGCTACTAGAACAGCCTGTAATTGGTATGGTAGTTTTTGTTCGGTAATTTTTGGAGGACTTGAACATCAAAATAGAAACTCGAATAGAAGTGCAATTTTAGGAGGTAATAATAACTATAATCTCAATGCAAGTGATTCCGTACTTTTTGGTAGAAATACTACAAATACATATTTAAGAAGTGTTGCATTTAATGCTATTCCAGGTGGTAATAATACATTAGCAGTTAATTATTTATATAAAACTGTTGGGTCATTTGAAATTAAACATCCTGACCCTTTAAAGTGCGACACACATTATTTAAAACATCGTTTTGTAGAGAGTCCTACTGAGGGAGAAAACTTATATAGATTTATAGTAGAAACAATAAATGGAAAAGGTCATATTGAAATACCTTCCTATTATAAGTATTTAAATAAAAACACGCAGATTCATACTAACCCGATAGATAGTTTTGGTATTGCTTTTGGTAAATTGTCACAAGATGAAAATTGTATAGAAGTATATTCGTGTGAAGATGGCAAATACGATGTGATTTTATTTGGAACAAGAAAAGATGCTTTTATGGAAAAATATTGGAAAGGTGCGGAACGAATAATAAATTAAAATATAAATATATAAATATGTTAGTTGCAAAAATCAATCCACCAGCAAAAAGGGTCATTCAAAAAACACCTTTTGAAAGTAAAGAATTTATTGGCGAGTACATGATTGCTAGATGTAGTAAACTAGTAGTAGGTGCTATGTCATCATCGTTTAATGACAAAATAGAATTTGAAGTTAGATTTGGTTCAATCAAATATGAAAAAAATCTTGATGGAAGTCAAGGTAAACCTCTATTTGATAAAGTGACACATCACTTTGTTAACTTTACTCATAGTGAGTTATCTAATTGGGGAACTGATGATAGCGTAGTTTATTCCAAAATCGCAGATAAATTAGGATTCAATATAGTTGAAACTATTTTAATCGATTTACCATTTAATGTATAATGCCATATAGTAACATCACATTAACCATTTCTACTGGCCTCTATTATGTGGCTAATGACTTCGTGCAAATAAGCAACGATGCCAATAACTATATTATTGGAAAAGTAGTTTCTTATAATCCTAGCACAGGTGTTATGGTTGTTACTCCTACAATGTTTGTAGGTAATGGAACATTCACTTCTTGGAATATAAATATCACAGGTATAAATGGTACTAGTGGTACAAGTGGTACGCAAGGTACAAATGGGTCTAGTGGTACGAGTGGCTCTAGTGGGTCTAGTGCTACCACTGGCACTAATGGAACAAGTGGTAGTAGTGGTTTATCAAATACTAGTGGGTCAAGTGGTACGAGTGGTACAAGTGGTTCGAGTGCTACAAGCGGGTCTAGTGGAACAAATGGTTTATCATCATCTAGTGGAACAAGTGGTGCAAACGCAGTAAGTGGTACAAGTGGGTCTAGTGGAACGAGTGGTTCTAGTGGTACTAATGGTGGAAATAATGCAACAAGTGGAACGAGTGGAACTAATGGCTCAAATGGAGTAAGTGGTTCAAGTGGGTCTAGCGGTACAACTGGAACCAATGGGCAAGTAAATGGAACGAGTGGTGCTAGTGGCTCTAGCGGGTCAAGTGGCACAAGTGGAAGCAATGGCACAAGTGGAAGTAGTGGAGGAAATAATGCAACAAGTGGGTCTAGTGGAGCAAGTGGCGTAAGTGCTTCTAGTGGTACTAATGGTGTTAGTGGCACTAGTGGGTCTAGTGGGGTTGGAGGAACAAGTGGTTCTAGTGGTTCTAGTGGAACAAGTGGGTCAAGTGGAAACGCAGGCGTGGCTGGGGCGAGTGGAACAAGTGGTTCTACGGGCACTAACGGTACTAGTGGGTCAAATGGTGCTGCAGGTACTAATGGTACTAGTGGCTCTAGTGGTACTAGTGGGTCTAGTGGCACAAATGGTACAAATGGCTCTAGTGGAACGAGTGGTACTAGTGGGTCTAGCGGCACAACTGGGTCAAATGGTACTAATGGTACTAGTGGCTCTAGTGGTACTAACGGTACAAGTGGGTCTAGTGGCACGACAGGTTCAAATGGTACTAATGGTACTAGTGGCGTAAGTGGTGGTAGTGGTACAAGTGGGTCTAGTGGCACTGGTGGTACAAATGGTACAAGTGGGTCTAGTGGTGCTAGTGGAGTAAGTGGAACTAGTGGCTCTAGTGGTACAAGCGGGTCTAGTGGCACGAGTGGTACGAGTGGCTCGAATGGTACTAGTGGGTCTAGTGGCACGAGTGGTACGAGTGGCTCGAATGGTACAAGTGGGTCTAGTGGCACGAGTGGTACAAGCGGCTCGAATGGTACGAATGGTACGAGTGGGTCTAGTGGCACGAGTGGTACAAGCGGCTCGAATGGTACAAATGGGTCTAGTGGCACGAGTGGTTCTAGTGGTACGAATGGCACGAATGGTACTAGTGGGTCAAGTGGCACGAGTGGTACAAGTGGGTCTAGTGGAACAAGTGGTTCTACGGGCACAAATGGAACG
>Ga0208644_1004136_pt1 | contig 11006 bp, 15 predicted proteins | sample VirMetDEL_Nov_18_FD_184517 | JGI IMG/M metagenome (GOLD analysis project Ga0208644, IMG submission 184517) | Aqueous microbial communities from the Delaware River and Bay under freshwater to marine salinity gradient to study organic matter... | ecosystem: Environmental > Aquatic > Marine >... | reverse complement strand
ATACTAAAACAACAGAAGGTATTTTTGCCCCATGGATGATGTATAAAAAAGAATATTTAGAAATTCTAGGAGGTCATGATCCTCAACTTCATTCATGTAGAGAAGATTCTGATTTATTTAATAGAATGTTACTGGCTGGTTTTGATTTTATTCAGCCTTGGAATAGTTTAGTTTACCATTTAACAGGTAGAGGAGCAGGTAGTTTTGATGGTGACCCTGAACGTCATAAAAAATGGCAAGAGGATATGAACAATTCAACTATCGCTTTTATTAAAAAATGGGGTACAAATGTTCAGCATACTCCATTAATGAAACCAATAGTTTCACCTGTTTATAGGAAATCAATTAAAATAACTAATTCAAACCTTGGGTTAGAAAACGCGCTAAATATGTGGTTTAATGGCGGGCAGGACATTATCGTGGAGGTGGATGGAAATAACTTTACTCCACAGGATATGCAAGTTATTCAGCAGTTAAACAATATTATTAAGGACAGTGGATCCATAGGTACCTTTGAAATAGGTAATTTAAAAATCACAATTAATAGTTTAAATGAATATCAAAACGAATTAATACATATACCAAATGGAAAATATGAAACTACAAACAACTGATATAGAACCAATTAAAATTGAAATTGATGTAAATATAGATAGTCCTGAGGATATAAGATTATTGGAGACATCAAAAAGTTTTATTATATTTATATACGAGAATATTCTAGATGTATTAACAAAGGCTATAAAATTAAATCTGAAGAAGATTGACCTTATAGAAATAGTTAATTTTAATTATATGGTTGAATTGGATAGGAATCAATATAAAAAGGTTTTAAACTCAATATTAAAACATTATGAAAGTATTGAGGATTATGACAAATGTATGGATATTGCTTCTTTAATTTCAAAATGTGATAATAAAATAAAATAAAATATGGACACACAAGATAATAGTTATGATGAGAATCTATCTAATGAATTAAAGGATTTATTTCATAAAATATTAGGAGCCAATGTTATATTAAAGGACAATTTTGAGTCAAATGAACTAAGAGCATTCATACAATCAGTAAATATTTTAGAAAACTTTGCTCAAAATGAAAATAATGCTTATGAAACAGCTGGTATTGACTTATCTCCTTTAACTTCCCCTCTATGGTATGTATTAGAATATTATTTATCTAAAATTTATGGTGTAGATAAAACTGTAGTTATTATGTGGTATGTATTAGATAAATATGATATTGAGGGAAATATAAAAATGTATGAAGACCAAGAAGGAAACCAACATAAGATAGAAAATGCTGAAGAATTATGGAAATTTATTAACTTAAAATGAATATGAGTAAACTGTGTATTAAATGTAATTCAGAAATCCATCCCCAAAGAGTAAAAGCCTTACCTACAACTAAGGTATGTGTTCAATGTTCAACAGTATCACCTCATACAGGGATGGTAGTTAGTTATGGAACAGGAGACCACACATGGACAGATGTAGTTGTTATGAATGAGGAACAACAAAAAGAATATGATAAACTTTATATTCAACCTAAATTAAAAACTAAAGGAGATACTTTTACTTTTATTGAATTAAATAATATTGATGAGGATGATGATATTGAGGTTGATTTAAAATCTTTAAAAGAAGAAGAAAAACCTTCTTACAACCCAACAGAAGAATGAGAGGAAGAAGGAGAAAACCTATAACCAAAGAGCAATGTATAAAGGCAATGGATGCTACCAAGTCGGTAAAAGCAGCCGCCCGGTATCTAGGACATTCCTATGACCATGTTAAACAGTATTTTAAACTATATAGGGATGAGGCCACTGGTAAAACCTTATTTGAGCTTCATAAAAATCAACAAGGTAAAGGAATTAAAAAATTCATTGAGAAAGGAAGAAAAGGAGATGCTAATCTGTTAGATATAATTGAAGGTAGAGTAGATGCTAGTTCTTATAACCCCCAACGGATTAAACAAAGATTGATGGAGGAGGGATTATTAGGGGACTTTTGTGCTAGATGTCATTTTAATGAAAAACGTTTATTAGACTATAAATCTCCTCTCCTAATCCATTTTAGAAATGGAAATAGAAAAGATTACAAACTAGAGAATTTAGAAATGCTTTGTTACAATTGTTATTTCTTGTATGTTGCTAATGTATTTAATGAAAAAGATATAGAAAAATTAGAAGGTTATACTCCAATATATAAACAGGAAAAAAATACTGATTTTGAATTAGATGAATATCACCTCCAGCGTTTAAAAGAATTAGGTTTGGATGATGATAAAGATGATGGCCTAGATATAATTTCAAGATTATGAAAAAGAAAAAAAAGAGACGTCCTCCAACCACATATGAAGATATGAAAAAACGTAAATTAGAGGATGAAGCCACAAAAATGTTAAAAAATGATGAAAAAATTCAAAAACTAAGATCATATAATATCAATTTAGATGATATATTATGAATAAAAAATTTTTATATCAATTTAATCAAATTCCTGATGACCATTTAATTATGATGTTAATGACAAATCCTTTAGTATTTAAAGGATTATGTATGTATTTAAGTTTAGAATTACAATTAGAGAAAGAAAAAAATAGTACTTAGACTAAAAAAATACATACATATAATAAAACATGGCAGCAGGAAAATATTCATTTACAATTGAACAAGGCTCAACCCTAAGCTTTGAACTGCAATATAAAGATGCAAGTGGAAACCCAATTGATTTATCTGGGTATTCTGGTAGGATGCAAGTACGTCCAACAGTAGACTCCACAACAATATATCTAACCCTATCAAGTTCATTAAACAGTGATGGTACAGGGTTAAATTTTAGTGGTTCATCTGGAACAACAACCCCTACATCAGGTTCTATTGGAGTTTATATTGCTGCATGTACTTCATCTTTATTGGATTTTAATACTGCAGTCTATGATTTAGAGTTATATTCTGGTTCAGCTAATTGCCCATATACTGTGAGATTAATTGAAGGGCAAGTAAAATTATCTAAAGAAGTAACTCGCTAAAATGCCCAAGCAAGTAAACATAGCCCAAGATACCAACGACATACAAATAACAACTACTCAGAATCAAATAACTGTAGTTGAAGGAGATAATACTGCTGTAAATGTAACACAACCAACTACCCAAGTAGTTCAAGTGCTTACTGGTCCAAGAGGTCCTAAAGGTGATTTACCTACATCAGGTTCAGTTAATTTTACTGGCTCATATAACATATCAGGTTCGCTTATTGTTACTGGTTCTACAATATCAACTGGAGGATTTACTGGAAGCCTGTATGGAACCTCAAGCTGGGCTATAAACTCAGAAACAGCCTCTTACGTTAATCCATTAACACAAAATGTACTAATAACAGGTTCATTAACTGTTTCTGGTTCTTCTACTTTTACAAACATAGGACCTGCTATATTTTCAGGTTCAGTTCAAGGTATAAGTGGATTTACTGGTTCATTCCTAGGTGATTTAACTGGTACAGCCTCCTATGTTGAATTTGATAATGTAGAGGGACTTACTCAGTTTTCCTCTAGTTTATCAAGCAGAACAACAGCCTTAGAACAGTTTAGTTCTTCCTTAGACAATACCTTTGCAACAGATGCTGAATTAAATGCATATACCTCATCAGCAAATGCAAGGTTAGATGCATTGGAGGTAGAATCAGGATCTATTAGATCTGACTTTAATTCCTTTACCTCCTCTTATAATACTGATAGTTCTTCATTTGAAAATAGAATAACAACTAATGAATCAGACATATCTGCATTACAATCTTTTAGCTCCTCATTAGACAATACTTTTGCAACTGATGCGGAGCTAAATACAGCCACTTCCTCTCTAAGTTCCTCTATATCAGCACTTTCTTCAAGTTATTTGTCTACAAGTGCTAGCTTTAGTAGTGGAATAGAGTTAAATACAAGCGATATAACAGCATTATCTTCTAGCTTTGTATCATTCAGTGGTTCATACAATACAGGTTCGTTTACAGGCAGTTTACAAGGGATAGCAAGTAATGCTATAACTTCCTCTTATATTACTTTTAGTGGGGTTGATGGTTTAACAGGATATTCCTCAAGTATTTCCATTAGAGTATCTGATTTAGAGCAATTTAGTTCTTCCTTGGATGTTACTTTTGCAACTGATGCAGAATTAAATAATTATACTTCTTCTGCTAATGCAAGGTTGGGTGCTTTGGAGGTGGAATCAGGATCTATACGGTCTGATTTTAATTCCTTTACCTCCTCTTACAATACCGATAGTGCATCTTTTTCAAGCAGAGTATCTACAAACGAAGTAGACATATCAGCACTGCAGTCTTTTAGCTCATCCTTGGATGCTACTTTTGCAACTGATGCTCAATTAAATGCCTATACTGCCTCAGCGAATGCAAGGTTGGATGCTTTGGAGGTAGAATCAGGATCTATACGGTCTGACTTTAATTCCTTTACCTCTTCTTACTATACAGATAGTTCCTCATTTGCTCTTGGGATAAATACAAACACAACTAGTATTGTGAGTCTAACCTCAGCTACCTCTAGTTATGTTCTAAATTCACAGACAGGATCATTTATATTAGCATCCCAAACTTCATCAATGTCAGTGGCTTCTTCCTCAGCTGCTACTTCAGCCTCCTATGCTTTAACAGCATCATATATTCAATTATCCGGGGTGGATGGTTTTACAGTTTACTCCTCCAGTGTATCAAACCGAGTAACTAATTTAGAGAACTTTAGTTCAAGTTTAGATGCTACTTTTGCAACTGATGCTCAATTAAATGCCTATACTGCCTCAGCAAATGCAAGGTTAGGTTCATTAGAAATAGAATCAGGATCTATTAGATCAGATTTTAACACATTTACTTCCTCTTACAATACTGATAGTTCATCTTTCTCAAGCAGAGTATCTACAAATGAAGTAGATATATCTGCATTACAATCTTTTAGTTCTTCCTTAGATGCCACATTTGCAACAGATGCCGAATTAGCAGCAGCAACCGCTTCACTTAGTGCATCTATATCAAGTTTGTCATCAAGCTATCTAAGCACAAGTGCTAGTTTTAGCAATGGAATAAACTCAAATATAAACAGTATTTCAGTATTATCCTCTAGCTTTATATCATTTAGCGGCTCATATAATACTGGCTCGTTTACTGGTTCATTTAAAGGGGATGGCTCAGGATTATATAATATTTCAGCTTCTGGTATTGTTGGATTAAATCTTAATCAAATAACATCTGGAAGCGTATCCGCATCTATTTCACCAAATAAAGGACTTGAGATAAATACAAATGTTGTAGCCACCTCATTTACTGGATCTTTATTTGGAACTTCTAGTTGGGCATCAAATTCAATATCATCATCTTATGCCTTAAATGTAGATAGTGCTAGCTATGCTTTAACTTCCTCATATGTTAATCCATTAAATCAAGATGTATTCATAACAGGTAGTTTAAACCTAACTGGATCTACTATCTTGACAGGCTCAACTACAATTAACAGTTTAACTTATCCAACAGTAGATAATGGAGAGTTTTCCTTTATGCAAACTGATGGTTTAGGTAATCTAACTCTACAATATGTAAATACACTATATGAGGTAGTTTATAATGGAGAGGCAACTCAAATTACAAAAGGTACTCCAGTTTATATATCAGGTTCTCAAGGAGCCAATTCAATTGCATACAGAGCAGATGCTGGTGATCCAACCAAAATGCCAGTTGTTTATATAGCAGCAGATAATATTGATGCTGCCAATACTGGTAGAGCAATTGCTTTAGGATTAATTACTGGAGTAGATACAACTGGGTATCCTGGAGGAACAGAAATATATGTTGGAGTAGGTGGAGGATGGACCTCAACTAGACCAACAGGTTCAGCCATTATACAAGTTTTAGGATATGTAACCAAAGAAGGTAGTGGAGGTCAAGGAGTAGTTTTAAATGCTGGGCCAGCTAATTTACCAAATATACTATCAGGTTCAGTTTGGGTAGGTAATAGTGGTAGTGTGCCTGTGGCCATACCAACTGCTTCTTTGAGTGTAGCAAGTGCAGTAACAGCTTCTTACGCATTTACGGCTTCTTATATTGATGGTGGTTTTTATTAAAAAAATAAGATATGGGATTAACATTTTCAAACAGCAATGGTTCATCAGGTAGGTTTAGAGCTTATACAACTTTTTCTCCATCATTAGATCCTGACGCACAGGCGTATATTGATGCTTTGGATTCGGCAGGTTATACTGTGAGTGGTGTGGAAGAAACGGCTATCAATAACCATTTCTTAGACTTAAAAGGAACCGGGCCAAACAACAGCACCTACGATTGGTGGACGGGCATTGTTCGCTTATTGCCTTTCATTGGTACGACAGCAGCGCAGCAAGCTATCAAAGCAGAATCACCTGCAAATAGTATAAATTTTTATGGTGGGGTAACGCACAACAGCACCGGAGTAGAGGGCAATGGCACGAACGGTTATTATGATTTTTTCTTTTCCTCTGATGCTGCCACCGAAGATGTTTCTGTATGGATTTATAAAGGCTTAAATCAATCAACAGATACTTGGGACTTTGGCGCAAGAAATAACTTTACATCAGCAGCAATTAGGCTTAGGAATAGAACAGCTGGAGGCAATTTACAAGCTAATGGATATTCTGTCAACGTCCTCCAAGGGCCTAATTCGCTATTAGACAGCAGGGGGTTTACAGGCGTTTCTAAATATCAAGCTATTGGTTTTGATGCATATTACCAAGGAAATCAATTAGTAAGAGCTTTCGATGCTTTTTCAGACCCTGCTTTAATGGTTACAGGACTTGCTGAAAACACCTCCTTTGGCCCCGGTGGTTATAATAGTAACGAGCATAGATACGCCCTTGCAACTTCAGGAGTAAGCACCACAACCGAGGAAGCCGCTTTGAGGGCAACCGTTGAAGCCTTTATGACCGCCTTAGGAAGAAGTGTATAATATTTATAATAAACTAAAATGACCAAGATTTTACATAAAAGGAGTAGTATAACAGGGTCAGCACCAACAACTGCCTCTATTGACTTGGGTGAATTGGCAATCAATACCACCGATGGAAAGTTATTCCTTAAAAAATCAGGAAGTGTAGGTGAGTCTGTTGAGCAAGCAATTACAACTGGAGCAAGCAATCAAGGAACAGTAAATTTAACTGGTTCACTAATCCTATCACCAACCTCATCAGTAGGTGCTCAAAACGCATTAGATGTTACAGTACAAACTTTAGATTTTGACTTTGATACCCTAGCATTTAATGGAACCTCCTCATTCATAGGACCATACTCAGTTACCTCAAGTGCAATTATCTCAGGAAGTTTAGAGGTAATAGGTACTACAACCTTATCAGGCAGTCTAAATGTACAATCAGGAATAACGGGATCATTATTTGGAACTTCTAGTTGGGCAGTAAACGCTCAAACGGCATCATTTGCTCCAAACTATGTATTAACAAGTGTAACTAGTTCAATGTTAGCACCTTACGTTCTAACATCACAAACTTCTTCAATGTCAGTGGCTTCTGCATCAGTTGCTACTTCAGCCTCCTATGCCTTAACAGCATCCTTTGCCTTAAATGGAGGTGGAACAGTAAATACAGGATCATTACTAACAACAGCCTCAGTTTCTCTTAATACAATAACATTTACTAAAGGAGATAGTTCAACATTTCCTATAACAGTAGATACAGGTTCTGGTGGGGGATCTTCTTTTCCTTACACTGGTTCAGCAATCATATCAGGTAGTTTAGAGGTAACAGGAAGTACTAACATACAAGGGGCTTTGGGTATATCTCAGGCATTAATTGAGAGAGCAGAAATAACAGTATCTGCATCAGGTCTATATACAATATATTCAGCCCCAACCTCCTCATATAGAGGCATATTTGCTGATTATACTTTAGTATCAACTAGTCCATCAGGCAATGCTCGAGCAGGAAATATAATGTCTATACTATCAGGTTCGCAGGTCAGATACAGCGAAACTAGAACTACAGACATTGGTAGCACTGCCGGTACTATCGTGCAAGTAAGCTTAAATGGAGGAAACCTAGACTTAGAATTAGATGTTGCAACAGCAGCAACAACTTGGAATCTTGTATCACTTGTAAGAACAATATAATATGGCTGGAGAATTAATCATACCAAACGGACTCGTAATATCAGGAAGTACAGATTTGTTAGGGAATATTACTATAAACACCAACCCAACAACTGCCTCTTTAGGAGAAGGAGCAACAACAACTCTATTAGCAATATCATCATCTCAAGTTGATTTTGATTTTGATGTATTGGAGGGAGATTTTGATTTAGTACAAACTGGTTCTCAATCAGTGACAGGAGCAGTAACAGCATCTTATTTTAGAGGTGATGGTACAGAAATTTCAGGTATATCAGCGATTAATTGGTTTTTAACATGAAAAGATTTGGATTAAATAGTGGATACATTGGTGTAGATAGGAGAAGAGATGAGGCAGGTATTGCTCCCTTGCAGAAGACTTATCTAGAGAGGATACGAGGTGGAAATTATCTACCACCATTTTTGGACCCTGATGCGTTTGCTTTTATAACAGCAGCTGGTATTACTGATCTAACAATATCAGATGCAATTAATACCTTGGTTATTGACCTTAAAGAGTATGGTATTTGGACTAAAATGAAAGCCATTTATCCTTTTGTTGGGGGTACAGCAACAACGCATAAATATAATCTAAAAGACCCAAGGGATTTAGATGCTGCATTCCGATTGACTTTCTTTGGGGGGTGGACTCATTCAGCAAATGGTGCGCAACCTAATGGTACTAACGGGTATGCTGACACGTTTTATAATCCAAGGAATCAAAATACACAATTTAATGTTCATGTATCTAATTATTCAAGGACTCAAAATTCTTTAAGTGATGGTGTACAATTAGGTGCGTTTGATGCTGACTCAAATTCGATTTCGCTTTTTCAATATTATAATATAATTTCAATTAAAGGAAGTGTCATTTATTTTTATCCCAACACGGCAGTCTTAGCTAATAATACCAATACTTTAGGATTTCAGATAGCTACAAGAACTACTAACAATAACGCTAAGTTATATTTTAATGGAAGTTTATTAAATACAAGTACAAACACTGAAACAGGAAATACCCCTAATAGAAGTTTTTATTTAGGTGCGTCAAACTGGTCTGATGGACCAAATCAATATTCACCTCATCAACATGCGTTTGACTCCATCGGTGACGGACTTACCGACACCGAAGCCTCCAACTTCTACACAGCCGTACAAACCTTTCAAACTGCCTTAGGAAGAAACGTATAATATTTATAATAAACAAGAAATAACATGCCAACAACTTACCACAACTCAGCAATAAACATCTCAGCCAGTGTAACAGCATCTGGAGATCCATACGGAACTACTGATACATTTTTAACAGTACCTACTTCTTCAACCTATATTCTAAAGAATTGCCAAATTGCAAATGCATCTCCATTAATATCAGGCTCTTCCTATACAGTAAATATAGTAGCAAATTTGCATATATCTTCTTCAGCAACAACTCATTCTTTAGTATATTATGGGGCAGTACCAGCTTTTTCTTCTTTAGATATATTATCTGACAATTTAGTTTTAGAGGGAGGAGATAGTATAGTATTAACTATAACTGGTTCTAATCCAATATCAGGTTCATGGACACCAACAGTAAATGCAATTGGTAGTTATCTAAATATAAGTTAATTATGATACGATTTAAACAGAAGAATCAAGATTTAAAATATCCAAATAAAATTATAAAACATATTTGGCAGCAGACTGATCCAAATGTTCCTGATCCAGATGCAACAGTATATATTAATGCTTTGGCTTCGGAAGGTTATACAGTAAGTAATACTGAGCGAATAGCCATCAATAACCATTTCTTAGATTTAAAAGGAACCGGGCCAAACAACAGCACCTACGACTGGTGGACTGGATGTGTCAGATTACTTCCTTTCATTGGTACAAATGCAGCTCAACAAGGTATTGAAGGTCAAAACCCTGCAAGTGCTATCAACTTTTATGGAGGTATGATTTTTAGCTCGATTGGAGCCGAGGGCAATGGTACTAATGCGTACTTTGACTTTTTTACGCCAAATGAGATACCTGATGATAGGGATATGTCCGTTTGGATTTATAGCTCCAAAGATGTGTCAATATCCGGAGCTTTTATTCAAAGGTATTTGTATTGGATGGAATCAGGGAGAGCTTTCCCGAGCCCCGAAATAACCACTAGGTATGGGCTTAACTTGCTATTCCAAAGGGTAAATTCGTATTTTGGAAGCACAAATCAATTTTTTGGATCACAAGGATCAATCCTGACAACTGGAGGTTTTTTTGGCCAAACAAGGTATTTGCCAGCAGGAAGTGGCGGTTATGACATTTATGCGAATGGTGTCAAATATGTAGAAACAAGAATCACAAGCCAAGATTATACCAACAATTCTCGAGTCATCCCGGCATTAGCAAGAGGAAACAATGACAACCCTCCAACCGACTTTCAAGACTTAGCTTTTGGCTACGCACTAATAACAACTGGTGTTAGCACCACAACCGAGGAAGCTGCTTTGAGGGCCTGCGTTGAAGCCTTTATGACTGCCTTAGGAAGAAATGTATAAATCAAAATCATAAACTATGAAACTAAATCAAATTCCAGAAGGACAAGAAACCAAGTATGTTGGTTTATTAAATGAACAACAAAAAGACCAATTAGTAGGACAACAATATGCCCCTAATAGTTATTTTAATCCAATACAAGATGCCTATGATAATTGGGTAATATCAGTGGAGGAAATGGCTAATTGTGTTTACCCAGAATTTATATGGGTTAAGGACTTAGATTTAATAATTTTTGAGCCAAAACCAGCCCCACCAATGGAGGATTTGGCCTCTTAAATAATTATTCTTATATTTCTATGGTATAAAAATATTATAGAATAATGCC
>Ga0208644_1004135_pt1 | contig 11007 bp, 15 predicted proteins | sample VirMetDEL_Nov_18_FD_184517 | JGI IMG/M metagenome (GOLD analysis project Ga0208644, IMG submission 184517) | Aqueous microbial communities from the Delaware River and Bay under freshwater to marine salinity gradient to study organic matter... | ecosystem: Environmental > Aquatic > Marine >... | reverse complement strand
CTGAAATTGATACTGTAATGTTGATGTTTGACCGTGGTAGTTATGCAACTATTGCTCAGAAAATTTCTCGTGTTTTAACACCGGGTAAAACTTTTGATGGTCAAGATAAAGTATATGGTAATGTTATCTCTCTTTCATTGGACCCTAATCGTGAAGATGTGAGTCCAATTGATGAGTATATCGTTTATGAGGCTGAAAAAGTCGGTGTCGATGATTTAAATGATGGAATCCAACGAGTATTACGTTCAGTACAAATATTTACAAACGGTAATGGAGGTGAGGTTGAGATTGAAAGAGATTTATATGGAGAACTCCTAATTAATTCTTCTTCTTTAATTAAACTTAGTTCTGAATCGTCCAAAGTTGAGAATGTGATTATAGACGTTGATTTGGTAAAAATTTTGACAGGGTTTGAAGTTACTGAAAGTCAAAAAGATAAATTATTGAGTATTGATTCATCTAAAGTAAAAAGGAATGAAGATTCTACTTTAACTAAAGAAGAAAAACAAAATGAAAAAAAAGTTGAAGATATTCGTAAAAAGATTAAGGAGGTCTTGAAAAATATTGTTGAGAATATTGTTGAAATTTCTGAGATAAATAATTGTGAGTCCAATGATATTATTGAAACTCTGAACATGATTGAAAATAAAGGTCTTTGTAATGAAGTAGTTTTTGAGGTTTATGTTGATTGCCAAACAGTTAAAAAAGTTATTTTAATGGGTGGAATTTCACGTAAACTTCTAAATACAATTATATCATCATATAATAACGAAAAAGTATCACTCTTTTAATTCTTTTATTATTAATGATATGTTACGTATTAAAAAATTTTCAAATTGAAGATTATTATTTTTAAAATCTTTTTCAAAAACCCATATGATATAATCATTATCTAAGTTTTGTTTTGAAATTGCTTCTTGATAATAATTTAATTGCTCCATAAATGGTGCTGGTATGTTAGATATAGAAGAATATTTTGATATAATATCATTATCAATAACATTAACTTTCAAAACAGGTTCATTATAAAAAAGTAATTTATCTAAACTAAATCCATTTTTTGTTAATGGTGCGGGAGGCAAACTATCAGGAACGTTATTTTTTGGAAATCTCTTCCACATAAAACCATAAGTTAAAGCACCCTCACCCCTCAAGTTTCTTCTTATTGCATCGCCTTCTAATTCTAATTCCCTACCAATTTTTTCAGCATTATTAGGCCACACTTTTATTAGTTTTCCATTAAAATCATACTGACCAATAATAAAATCTGATGATTTAAATTTATCACCCTTTAGTACGTTTTTGTTCTCTGGTTTTACTGTAGGTTTCTCACCAAGTTGATTAAGAGGTACTATTTTTAATGGTAAATCATCATTAATTGGTACTCTTTTCCACATATATCCACCTGCGGTTTTATTTTGTTTACCTATACCTTCATGCCAACTTGCTGAATGGTATATGTTTCTATAATTATTAAATCCTAAAACTGTGGCTGCTTGTTTAGCGGTTTCAAATGAGTCAATTAAATTACCATCTTTATCATATTGACCCCATTTAAAATTTATATTAATATTTTTTTGTTCTTTTTCTTTTTTTGAACAAAATGCTCTAACACCACCACCACCACCTAAAGTCCTGTTATAACCTTTACCGTTACCTATATAGGTATTTTTTTTGTGTATCCAATACATTTCACGAATATCTAAATATCTTTGACCCTTCTCAATAGGAACTATCTCAAGTATTTCATAATCAAAATTTTCTACACCATAGTCACGCATGGCTCTGTATAATGGAGCTGCATTTTCTATGTTTAGAGCTTCCCTTAGGTGTGAATTCTTTCTAGTATCACCATCACCACAGTGTTGACCTACATAACCTTTATCGTTAATTTTATTTTTCCAATAATAAATTATCACAGTAATGAATTTAAAAATAAATATTTGTTAGTTTGTAAAATAAACCATATATTTGTTAAATGAAAAATACTATGGAACTACATAAAAGATGGAAAGACAACCCATCAAAAGGAGAGGTTTTCACTTCACCATTATTAGTGAGTTCAATTGTTGATAAAATACCAAATTTTATTTGGACAAATCCTGATTCTATTTTTTTAGACCCATGTATGGGTAAAGGAACTTTTCTTATTGAAATTGTTAGAAGATTAGTTTATATTTATGGTTATACTGAAAAAGATGCATTAAATAGAGTTTATGGTGTAGATTTAAGAATAAAATATGTTAATTATCTTAAACGTCTAGGTTTTAAAAATGTATCTTCAGAAGATTTTATAATTAAAAATATGGATAAAAAATTTGATATTGTAATTGGAAATCCACCTTATCAGGCAAACACCAATATTATTAAAGATGAAAATAATAAACAAGGTGGTCTTTGGTGGAAAATAATGTATAAAGGTTTAGAAGTGTTAAAAGATGATGGACAACTTTTAATGGTTACACCAACTTCAGTTTTTTCTGCTGGCGGTTACGGTACAAAAATCCACAAAATATCAACATTAAAAAATATGGGTTTTAAACTCCATAATGTATGGAATAATGTTGACAAATATTTTAATGTTGGAATTCGCATATCAGTAGTATCTGTAATTAAAAAAGAGGATAATTTTGTTAATATTGTAGATAAAGAAGAAAGATTTAAGATTGATTATAGTTTTCCAATACCGTTTGATTTTAATTTAATGAGTTATAATATTGCTAAAAAATGTATTAATTTAAATGACCTTTGGGAATTTACAGAAAGAGATAAATCAGATATAAATCATAGTGTTGTTAAAATTAACGGTGGTAGATTTAAAATCTATGATAAACTTTACGTTGGCCAAAATTTATATACAGAACATAAAGCTCAAACTATGATAATTGAAGAAGATAGAATTGAAAATTATCGTAGTATATTTAAAAGTAATTTATTTAAGTTTATGTTTATGATTTATGGTGGTGAAAGCGGTCAATCTAGTACTGGTATTTTACAAAGATTACCTAAATTATCTGTAGACAAATTTTGGACAAATTCTGAAATTTATGAGTACTTTAATTTAACAAATGAGGAAATTAACTATATCGAATCATATGTTTTATAAAAATTTTGTTAGAAATAGGGAATACATGTCAGGTGTTGAGCGTGATAAACTTCGAGTAAAACAAACTGCCGAAGTTTTCACACCAACACCACTTGTTCAAGAAATGTTAGACAAACTCGAAGAACAGGACCCAACATTGTTTTCAGACCCCAACAAAACCTTTTTAGACAACTCCTGTGGTGATGGACAGTTCTTATCGGAGGTTGTTATTAGAAAGATGGAAAGAAGTGGTTGTACGTTAGAACAAGCCTTAAGAACCACCTATGGTGTTGAACTTATGGAGGATAATGTGAGAGAATGTAGAAAAAGACTGGCAGGTCCTAATCCAACACCTGAGATATTACAAATTGTGGAATCTAATATAGTATGTCACGATGCGTTGACTTATGACTATTCTTTTGGTAATTAAAAAATTTTTTATTACATTAGCCCTATGGACTTATCATATAAAATGAAGGGGAGTGATACCAGGTATCTACCCTTAAAACACTACACTATGGCAGACAATACTGTCATCGCAATTTATCAAGGATTTCGTGGTGAGAACCCAGATTTGGATTTTATTGTTAAGTATAAGAGTCCTGGTCGGCGTCTTCGTACACCGAGTCACACGCATTGGATTGTTGATTTGTTGGTGAAGTGTGAGTATGACAAAACTTTGGTTTTGCATTACATTGACGACCTTATGGATATTTATAATCGGATGGAACCATTTCGTTCGGTACAGGAGCGTGACGGATATCAACTCGAAGCTACGGCAGAGATGTTTGATAAATACGAGACATTAAACGGTCACGGCTACTATAACATTGATACATTAACAACATTTATTGAGTTGTTCACTCGTTGTGAAAAACAGACTACGGGTGCATTTATGTTCAAAAATCTTCTTCAACTTGTAAAAGATTACTGTGATGGTAAGAAGGACTTTTATCAGGTTGTTGGGTATTCAAAACGTGTCTAATAAATAATTGATTATGGGTAAGTACAAGAAACAGTATGAACAGGACGGTACCTACGAACCTCAATACTCAGGTAAAAATGTGAAGTACGGAGATGAGGAATTCGAGTTCAAAGGTGGAAAACTAAAACCAGTTCATAAGGTAAAAAAGTTTAAGTAAGTTTTTGTAGTTTGGATTTTTGGTGTATATTTGTACTGTTAAACGATACAACTATGGAAAACATCATCGACATCATCCGACTCAATAAGACAAACTTCATCTGTGGACGCAATGGTCAGTTCCGTGCAGTCGTTAAGGTTAAAGCTGGTTTTATGACTGTTGTTGAATTCAATCAACACGTCAACGAATCTTTCTCAAAAGACCCAAGTATGGTTTTGGGTTGGTTCAAAAAAGGAGCTCTTCAGACTGTGGAGTTCAAACCTGAAGGTTCAAACTATTGGCTCACCGTGTTTGCTCGTGTCGGTAAGAAAATCAAATTGATTGACCAAGACATCCTAAAAGGTTTGAAGGTCGGTACTGTAAATTCACTTTGGTTGAATACCGAACTTTACAGTCAATATCAGTACAAGGCGGTAAACGCAAAAAATTGGGACAGTATGGCTTTTGTTAATAACGAAAAAGAAGTGGAATTAGTATGATGTGTGTTGTTGTAATTACTCGGGAGGACGGAAGTAAAGGGGAGTACGTCCTCCCATATGAAACCCTGTGGATGTCTAAAGGTAACTTTAGTGGCTTTGGTAAGTTTAAGAAATTAGAGATTAAGGTTAAGGAATAAAAAAACCCACCGATTGGTGGGTTTTTCATTTAATATATCTTACAATTAAAAATCCATATTATCGTATGGGTCTAATAAACTTTTTTGTTTGAATCCAACACCGCCAACATAAGATTCTGCTGTAGGTAATTTCTTAGCGTAATTTTCTAAAATTTTAATAGCCAACTTTCTATCGTAGTCTTTATTATCAGTTTCAGGAACTAAACCATCAATATATATTGAACCTCTAAATCTTCTCATAGGTCCTTTACTTGACATAATATCATTAACATCAGAATCCTCTAATTCAAAATCAAACTCATCAACGGGGTATTGTTGCTCTGTTTCAGTTTCATCTTCTTCTTCTGTCATTACATCAATGTCTGATGTAACAATTTCATCTTCAGGGAATGGAATATAATCCATTAATTTTTCACCATAAATGTCAAATAATCTTTTCATGATAAGTTTAGGATTCTTTCTCATATATCTTAATACATCAATAGGTACTTCACCACCATATGAACCAAAGGTTCCTTCTAATTCTTTTTCTCTTTTTGTCATTGGTACTTGCGGCTCTACTGAAAAATCTTCTTCATTTAATTTTTTTAATACAGATTTTTGTATTAACTTTGTCAACTCAGTTTCAGTGATTTTAAATTTTTTCATTGGAATTTGATTTTACATATAAATATAAGTATAATAGGAAAAAAAGAATGAATACAGAAGAAACAAATTATATGCTATTCCTGTATGGGGATTATGAAAATGGTGAAAAATACATTAACAACTTATTGGGTGAGTTATCACCAATCATTTCAAATGAATATTTAAAATTTATTTATGGTGATTATGGGGTTGTGGTTCATTTTAAAACCGATGTTGATTTTTCAGACCTTAATGAATTTATTAGAATGAATTTATCCGGTATGGTTGACCAATACTTTTTAATGGAAAAGACTGACAAAATGTCTGCTTATGGTCCTGATGAAGTTATTGGTTATGTTCTTGATTTAGAGAGTAATTTGAAAAGACCTGAAAATCCTATGATTACAGATTTAAAAGAACGAGAAGAAGAGCTAGACCGTGTTATACAATACTTTATGAGTAGTATGAATGAAGATGATATGGACACCATCAACGATGTTGATGATGAAGATGATGATATTGAATTAATAAAAAGTAGGATTAAAAAAGAAAAACCAATATCTTTGGACCAAATTTTGGACAAGATAACAGATAAAGGAATTAAAGCGTTATCAAAAAAAGAAAAACAACAACTTGAAAAATATGCACATGGAAAATAATGATTTTAAAAACTCAACAAACCCTCTTAATCAAGAGGAAATTCAAATGTACCTTAAAGATATTCGCAAGATTAAGGTGATGACTCCTGAAAGAGAAAGAGAACTTTCAAATCTAATATGTTCAGATGAGTGTACCGATATTGAAAAAGAAATCATATATAAAGAATTACTTGAAGGTAACCTACGTTTTGTAATTACAGTTGCAAAACAGTATCAAAATCAAGGATTAGATTTAGCAGACTTGATTGCTGAAGGTAATCTTGGTTTGATGAAAGCCATCAAAAATTTTGATTGGAGTAAAAAGCTCCGATTTATATCTTATGCGGTTTGGTGGATTAAACAATCTATCCTACAATCCCTTAATGAAAATTCAAGAACTATACGTCTACCAGTTAACGTAGTCCAGGATTTACAAAAAGCTAAAAAAGAAGCACAAAAAACAAATTCAGAACTTGATGACAAATATGTAACCCTCCCAAAGACAATAGCATTGGATAACCATATCAATGAGGAGGGAGATACTTTGGTTGATATGATTGAAAATACCAATGCGGTTCAACCCGATGAAAGTTTTGCAACCGATGGTATTCTTAAAGAAAAATTGTTAGATATTATGAACGGTCTTGATGAACGTGAACGTGTAATTATCGAAGATTATTATGGTCTTACCGGAACTCCAAGAACATTAGAAGACATTGGTGGAGACTTCGGATTAACAAAAGAACGTGTTCGTCAAATCAAAGAAAAAGCTCTTAGAAAGTTAAGGAATGAGAGTGCTTCATTATTTGATTACATGTAATACATTACTTACAGATATTTATAAGGTACTGTAAGTAATAAAATTATGAGAAAAATAATTGAATTTTTTCAAAAGTTTACATTCCCAACTATTATAGCACTGTCGGCGTTGTCAGTTTCAGCGTCGGCAGCTTTTTATTCTGTTACGGGTTTAAGTAAACTTTTTGCTGGTGCATCATTTGAAGTATTAGTGATGGCAGGTTCATTAGAAGTTGCCAAACTTGTTATTGCTTCTTTGTTGTACCAATATTGGGGAGAGTTAAATAAAATACTTAAAACTTATTTAACTATTGCTACCTGTGTACTTGTATTGATAACATCTGCAGGTATATATGGATTCTTATCTGCGGCATACCAACAAACCGCAACAAAATCAGAAATATTAGACAAGGGTGTTAATCTTCTAACATTAAAAAAAGAAAGATTTGAAGAAAATAGAACATTTTATATCGAAGAAAAGAATACGATAGACAAAAGCATAAACGATTTAAGGGCTGGTTTGTCAAATAATATAACACAATATAAAGATAGACAGACAGGTCAAATTATAACGGTTCAATCATCTGAGAATAGAAGAGTATTACAATCACAATTAAATACAGCGATAACATCAAGAGATGATTTATCCAGAAAAATTGAAATAACAACAGATTCTATTACAGCTATTGATATTCAGATATTAGAAAAAGAATCATCAACCGAAATTGCAAGTGAATTGGGACCTTTAAAGTATCTCAGTGAATTAACCAAAGTTCCAATGAATAAAATTGTAAACTGGATTTTACTTGTAATAATATTCGTATTTGACCCATTGGCTATTTCTTTGGTACTCGCAGCAAACTTTGCATTTTCAAGATTAAAAAATAAAACAGATGGTATTTCATATTCCGACAATAAGGTTGAACCTGATAATGTTGATTTAAAACATAATTTATCTGAAGAGGTGACAGAAGAAAATAATGAAAAAGATTTGAAATATACACCAACAGAAGAAGAACTTGACTCATTACATCAATATTTAAATCGATTGATTAGTGAGAAGTTAAAAAAAGAAGAGGAAATTAAAAAAGAATTAGAAAAAACAAAATACAATCCAACAAATGAAGATTTAGATAGACTTCAATATGAGTTGGATAAGATTATGAATAATAAAAAAGAAATTTTAGATATTGAAAATTCTGAAAATGAACTTACATTATCTGAAGAAGGTGATTTAACAGAAAAAAACATACCAGAAACAACTGAAGAAATAGAAAACCAAGATACTACCCCACAATCACCTAAAGTAATAAGAAGATTAATATATCAAAAACGTGACGGTAGAAACACAAGATTTGACAGGATTTAAGTTTATTGGTAAAAATAAAAAGAAAAAACAGATAGTCCTTTGTCATTCATCAAGAAATTTAGAGGACTATCTTGTTTCTCTTAAAACCAGGTATAATGGGAACAATCCATATGCTCCTAACTATATTATTGACCGAGAGGGTAATGTAATTAATATAATACCACCTGACACTTATTCAAAATATTTAGAAATTGAATCATTTAATAAGAATATTATTACAATTTGTTTGGAAAATCTTGGTTGGTTAAGAAAAAACCCATTAAGTGGTGCGTATGTTAATTGGATTGGTAATATTTATAATGAAGGAATAATAGAAAGAAAGTGGAGAGGTCACTTTTTTTGGCAACCCTACACGGATAAACAATTAAAAAGTTTAGGGGAGTTAATTGAAAGACTCTGTACAGATTTCGATATTCCTAAAACAATGATAGGACATAATGTAAAAGTGGATGGCGTTGAAAAATATGAAGGAATTGTAACAAAAAGTAACTATGATTCTACATATACCGATTTAAGTCCGGCTTTTGATTTTGACGAAATAAAAAAAATATTAGAAATATGATTAACGAATATGATGAAATAAAAGAACTTCTTAGAAGGTCAAGAAGATTGACTGAGCAAGTTGCGCCTCCAGTAAATATTGATATGGATATTGAAGGTGAAGAAGAATTTGATACTGAACCACAAGAAGATAAATCTAAGACTTATAGAGTATCTGGTGGTTTAATAAAATTACATGGCAAGACAAAACAAGAGTTGGAATTATCAACAGATGAAAAAACTGCATTCCAAGAAACAATGGATGATTTTGTTGACCAAGTTTCTGATATGGCGGATTATGGAACTTTAAATCTATACCCAAACAACGTAGAATGGAGTGGACAGATAATTGATAAAGACATTGATTTTATGTATTCAATCGGTGAGAGTAGTGGAATTTACATCAATGGAGATATGATTAAAGTTGATGATGATTTTGTAGATTTAATTAATAAACTTTCATCATTTTATGACCAATTTAAAGCTAAATGGGCTAAAATATTGGCACAAAGAAAGAAAACTAAAACAGTTGAAGGAGAAAACTAATGGGAACTAAGGTATTAGAAATATTAAAACGTATATTCAATAACATTCAATCTATATTGATTGTTGTTTTGGTTATTATAATACTTTTAATGAAACAATGTAATAGTGTTGGAAATGGTGATGGTGGAAAAAATAGAATTGACACCACAATAGTTGAAACTGTTAAATGGGACACTTTAAGAATTCCTGAGATTACTTATGTACCTAAATGGAGAGTTAAAGTTGTTACTGAGTATGAAACTGTTCCTGCTGATGTTGATACCGTTGGGATATTAAAAGACTATTACAGTAAATATTTTTATACCGACACCATCCAACTTGATAGCGTTGGTAATATAGTTATAAACGATACTATAACTCAAAATATGATAGTATCAAGAACACCCAAAGTATCTATATCAATTCCTACAATAACTAAAGAGATAACAATAACCAAATTTATCAACCAACGAGAATTATATTATGGTTTAGGTCTTCAAGGAACAACCACAGGACTTAATTTTATCGGTGCTGATTTAATGTATAGAACAAAGAAAAAAAGTGCATATGGATTATCTTTAGGAATAAACCAAAGTTTTACACCGGTTATTGGTGGAAGAATGTATTGGAAAATAGGTAAATAATGGCACTTTCAGCGACAGATAAAAAAGAAATTGAAGTAATGATTAGAAAGGAAATCAAAGATTTTCTTAATTCAAATACCTTAAAACAATTTGAAGATAAAATCATCGACCTTATTAGAAAAGAAATTCAACGAGGTAAAATACAAGGTGATGTTAATGAAATTGTCACAAAAATCATGAAGGAATTTTACATGATTATGTGGACTAAACGAAGCTTTTGGGAGCCACAACTTAAAAATGTAAAATAATGGAAACTCTTGATAATTTAATGGTTAAAAGTCTTAATAAAGCATTTGGTGAAATTAACCCATCAGATGCTGAAGGATTGGCGGACAAATCAAAAACATTAGGTCAGATGAAAAATCAAATAATATCATCTGGTGAGATTGGTGAAGATAAAATTGAAGGTGGTATTGGTGACGATTCAACACTTGAAGGGTTGGCTAAAAAACATAAAGTTAAGATTGAAGATATTATTGACCAATTAATGATGGGTATTGAAATTGAATTAGAACATACAACAGAATTAGATTTGGCGATGGAAATTGCAATGGACCATTTAAGTGAAGACCCAAAATATTATAGTATGTTAAAAAAAGTTGAGGGTAAAAAAGAAGAAACTAAAGAAGCAACCGGAACATCTTCATCAGGTGGGTATGTCGGACCGTTATTCGGACCAATGAAAAGAGAAATGCCAACTAAAACAGTACCCAAAGGAGGTCAAGTTGATGAAAATAAAGGATATTCAAAGTTTTTAAAATCTGATGAAAATCCTAAAGGAGAGACAGAAGGATTAACTCCAGATGTTTTACAAAAAATATTCTCCAAGATTGTTCAATCTATTAGAGACGAAAATGATAATGAAAAGCCTAAAAAGGAAGAAGCAAAAGAAGCAACAACTTCAGCTTCTGCTGGTGCTTATGATGTTGCATTTGGTGCACCAAAGAAAGACCCATTAAAACTTTCTAATCCTAAAACTGTGGATAAAGAGTTGAGGTCTGTTAGAGATAAAAATTTCCCTAA
>Ga0208644_1004134_pt1 | contig 11007 bp, 18 predicted proteins | sample VirMetDEL_Nov_18_FD_184517 | JGI IMG/M metagenome (GOLD analysis project Ga0208644, IMG submission 184517) | Aqueous microbial communities from the Delaware River and Bay under freshwater to marine salinity gradient to study organic matter... | ecosystem: Environmental > Aquatic > Marine >... | reverse complement strand
AATACAAAGGGCATAATCACGCTCCAGACACAAGCGCCGGAGAGTTTGGCGGAAGGCCGGTTGCGCGCGGAACGCTCCAAGCGGCCGGCGCTTTGGGTCAATCGTGGCTATCTCCAACGATCTCGGTTGCGTCAACTTGGATTCGAGCGGATAACAATTTAGGCTCCGCGCGACCGGGTCAAATGTTTTACGCTCCAGTTTCGCGCGGCATCGTTTCAACGCTACCGATCGCGGCTCCGCCTTACCTGGAAGCTTTGATACATTTGGACTATACCGCGCCGGCCGGATCGCCTTCTTTGGACGTGAGGATCACAAATCTTAGTTATGGAGGCGCAAGCGCGGTTTGCGCCGTGACAGCTGGAGCCGGAAGCGCAAGCGGCCTTTTTACGATTACAAAGATCCCGGCTTTTCAGGGTTGGAACCGATTGAATTTAGAGGTACGCTCTAACCTATCCGGAGTAGGCGGATCACTTACGGTTGATTTGCTGGATTTGATTATACTGGAGCGTCCTTCTGTTTCGGTCCCGGCGTCCGCCGGCTCCGCTTCGTTAGGGGGATAAAATGCCTTTGATTTTGCGCGGGTTTGGCGAGTTGACAAGTAGCGTTATCCAGATCGGGAAGCGTGGCGCGTCCGCGATCGCGGTCCGTATGTTTGCGGCTGGAAACGCTCTTTACGAGTCCTTAACCGGCGCTCCAGCAAGCGGAGCAACCCGGCGCGATATTCGCGCGCACGATCATACACCCGGCAATGGGATCGTGATACCGCGCGGCTCGGTTTACTCGTTTGACGTTGGGGAAGATCTTTCCGCAAGTTCCGCCTGGAGCGTTGCAATTGCGATCGCGGATATGGGATCTTATTTTGCGATTTTGGATCGATCTCCAAATCTAAAGATCTTTGTGACTCCAGGTATTGACGAAAACACAACCGCGGTTTCTGGCTCCGCTTGCACCCTAGAGGCGAAAATTTTGGTTGATGTGGATTTGACCGGAGGCGGATCGTCCGTTGATTTTCGGTTCTATAATCGCAACACGGGAACCTATAGCGCCGCGCAAAACGCAACCGCGCTTCAATGGATCTCGTTTGGAGATATACCAATTGAAGGCGGAGTTTGGAACGATCTAGATATTGAAATTCAAGGCAACGGCGGAGCCGGCTCCGCAATCGCGCGCGTTTCGATCTTTTCGTTCAATCTTGCGGAAACATACGGACGATCGCAACCTGAGTCGAATGGAAATTACCTTTATAACAACCCAAGCGCTCCAAGACCATGAAAAACGTTGAATTTGTTGAAGTTAGCGAAAAAAGACCGCTCTCCAGTTGGATCGCGGAGAACTGGATTTCGTTTTTTAATTTGGTTCTGATTTTGGCGGCACTGTTGATCGCATACGGTCGCGAATCAGAAAAAAAGATCACGTCCCAAGATCTCGAAAAACACGTAAAAGAGCGCTGTTTTTCTAAGGTAGAAGGCGCGGCGTTGCAAGCTAACATCAGGTATCTACAACGCGAGATCGATCGCGCTAACCTGGATTTGGAGCGATTGCGCAAACAACTGGAGTCTAAGAAATGAAAGATCCTTTTTGGCGATCGGTTTTGTCGGATGAATCCGGCGTTTTGTCGTCGGTTCGTGTCATGGCGTTGATTTTGGTTTGCGCCGGGATTGCGCTGTTGATTACCGGCGTATTTTACGCTGGATTTGCAAACAAAACCGGCGCGGAATTTTGCAATAATTCTGCAAAATGGAGTTTTGCGCTTGCGGCCGGGAAGCTCGGTTTCGGGCAAGCAAAAAGCGCTTATATCGGAGCGAAACAAGCCAAACAAAAAGAGGTATTACCATGATCAAAAAAAGCCTTGCATGGTACTCAAATTTGGATACAAAAAAGCAGATCGTTTTATTGGTTGCGTTGCTCTTATTGGGCGTTGTATCGGTTGCGTTTTTTTTGCGTTTGGGCAGCCACGTTGCGCGCGCGTTCGCCTATTTGATCGGCGTTATAGTTGGAATTTTCAGCGCTACTGAAGCGACAAAGATCGCGGATATTGAGCGGAAAAACCGAAACAAAAAGATCGATCTTCGCCTTGAGGCGGAGTTGCGCGCCGAAGAAATCACCAAAAAAGAGCGCGAAAAGATCGATAAAATGCAAGGTGAAATCCAGCAAAAACAAAACGAGACGCAAGAGAAATCCGCACAAGAATTGCTCCAAATGGCAAAGAAAAACGCCGATCGCATCCTAGGAAATCACGCCAAAAACAATGGAAAAAACGGAGCAAAAAGCAAGGCGAGCTTTGAAAAATTGAATGGCCTACTTTTGCCGGCGCTTTTGTTTGCGCTTCCGGCTTGCGCTCCAGTTGGAGCCGCCGGCGGAGTCAAAACAACGACAATTACAAGATCCCAACTGCAAAAGATCGTCAAGGCTCAATTGGTTTGTGAATCCAAGATCAAAAAAACCAGGATCCGATGTCAGGCCGATCTTGCGCGGTTCAAAAACAGATCACAAGCCGCGCTCCGCTCGTGTTTTTCCGATCTCAAAGCGGAGCAAAAAAAAGTTTTGATTCTGAAGCGGCGCGGCTCTAGCTGGAGCGGCTGGATTGTGGCCGGCGTTGTTTCGGCCGGCGCAATCGTGGCAATTACAATACTATTAGTGAGGGATTCAAAGTGAATACACCAAACAATTTTATAGTGCTTCGGAAGCCCGGCGCGGAATACGGAGCCGGGATCGCGACAATTGAAGCGCAAGATGGTCACCTTTTGGCGCGCGGCCCTGTGATCACTGGAAAGAAAAGCGCGCCGGCTGCAACCGAATACGGCGGAGTGACGCCGCCGGGGATCTGGTTTCCAGTCGAAACGCTCGAAAAAAGAGACCATCCGCGCGGCGAAAGTTTCACATTTAGCCGGATCCTTCCAGCTGAGGATCAAAGAATCACACACAAAGCGCGGACCTATGGGATCGCAATCAATGATCCGTTTATGGTTCACTATGGAGGCCGATCAACCGGTTGCGTCTGTATTCTGCCGGAATGGTGGGATTACGGAGTTGATACCTTCAACCGTTGTTTTTTTGAGGGATTGACGATTGAGATTGTTGACGACCCAACGGTTGATCTAGATGAATTCTCCGCGGCCTTTGAGGCCTACGCCAAAAAATATGATTAGAAAACTCTTGCTTTTCTATTGTTCCTTTTGCTATTGTCCTATTGCTCCTATCTTCTTTGAGCGGAATAGATAGGCTTGGTTTATATGTAGTTTGCGCTAAGCTGAAACGGAGCAAAAGGCGGCTTGTAAAAAAACATGCCGCTTTTTTCATTTAAGGGTCCGTATATAAGCAGGCTAAGGGTCCGTATATAAGCAGGCTAGAGGTCCGTATATAAGCAGGCTAGATCGGAGTTGGAAAGCGTATCAACAAAGAAAGGACAAATCAGAATGATAAAAAAGAAAGTAGAAATGATCCTAGATCTTTTAGAAGTGGACCCGTTAGCCAACATCGCGGCGGAGTGCAAGCGTTACGGATTTCATAGAAAAACATTTTATCAGTATTGTCATCATTATCCAAAATCACTAGGCAAGCGTTGGAGCGCGATCAAAGAAAAGCGCGGAGCAACCGCGCAAGTTGATCGAAGTTGGAGAGCGTATCTAAGGCGCAAAAAAAGCGAAGCCGGGATTGTCCACAAAAAACCGGCTCCGCTTTGATTTGAGCGCGGCCGGGCATAAAAAGCCGCGCTCTGCTTTGTTATATCACACTTAAAGGGTGAAAAGGCAAGTGTGGGGATTTGTAGCCGGCCGCGTGTTTGTGTCCGCCCCCCCCACGCTCCGCGGCGATCTTAGAAACGTCAATATTAGATCCGGCCTTAGAATAGATTGAAACCTTCCAGTCCCCATGAGGAGTCAAGCAAAACAGCGCCAAAAGATCGAAATTTTCCGTATTGGCGGAGTCAAAAAAACTAGAGTTTTGACAGGCTACGTTACAAGCCAAAACGGAATAGTTATCCAGCTGGGTTGCAAACGCGCGCGCGTTGCAATAGATCCGGTTTTGCTCTTTTCGGTAGTGATTGACAACATAGCCTTGCTGTAAAATTCGATCGATTACTTCCTTGTTATCTTCCAGTAAAAGATCCCAAAGCGGCGAATTTACCGAATCAATCACGCCGCGCGCTCCGTATTGAAACGGAACGCAATCCGGATCGGAGTGATCCCAAACATCGAACGATCCAAATTGGCGGATCGCATAAGGCAGCGCGCGATCCTTAAAAAGATATTTCCACGTCAAAACACAAGCGGCTTGAGTGGGATCTTGAACTCCGGCGAAATTGCAGTTGACGCGATCGATCGCGCTCTTGTGATGATCGATCCAGATGAAGATCTTTGCTCTTGCGCGAATTTGAAACATAACGGCCGGATCTGCGGATATATCAACCATAAACACGGTTGTTTCTTCGGTTATTGGCTCAAGATCGATCGATTTTCCATAACCATATGGAATCAATCGCAACGGTCCGCGGTTTGTTTTTTCGCTCCAGTATCGAACGATCGCCGCGCTCGCTTGTCCGTCAAAGTCTTTCTTGTCGTAATAGCAAAGTATCATTGTTTTTCCCTTCAAACTCCGCTCCAGCCGCGCAAAAATAGCGCTTGCATAAGCGTTTGAATCCATGTTTCGTCTTTGATTTCTGCCGGGGTAAACTCCAAAACGATCCATCCTTGGAGTTGCGCGGCGTTGGATTTCTCGCGATCTTTCGCGAATCCAGATCCGCGCGTATGGCGTCCGCTTGTCCATATTCCGCCGTGGATTTCGACAATAACGCGGTATTCTGGAAAAGCAAAGTCCGCTCTCCAGCGCCGATCCGGATCAAATCGGTACTCTCGAACAAACGCCGGGAGCGCTCGCTTGTTCAGCTGGATTTGTGCTAGTATCTCATATTTAGAACTCATATCTGATAAAACCTTTGCGTTGCGCCTTCAAAGCGGAGCTTGACCCGGCCGCGCCGGCCGGATCGATTTTTCCTGACAATTATATCTGTTTCTTCCATTGGATCGCCGTTCAAATCCAAAGGCCGATGTAAAAACGCCATAACATCCGCGCTTTCTTCGATCGATCCGCCTTCTTTGGCGTCCGACATGCGCGGCTCGCTGGAGCCGCGCTTTTCTATATCTCGATTCAGCTGGAACAAGCACAAAACCGGGATATTTAGATCTTTCGCCAATCCCTTGAGACCGTTGCAAATGTCCGCAATTTCGCGCGCGCGGTTCAAATATTTCACGCCTTTGTATCCTTTCATCAGCTGGATATAGTCCACTGCGATATAATCTAAACCCTCCGTTTTGGCTTGCCAGCGCGCGCTTGAAAGAAGATCGGTTAAGTTGCAGTCCGCGCGATCGTCAATCCAAAGTTTCCAGCGTGAAAGATCGCCTAAAATCGCCGCGGCCTTTGCAAGTTTGCTTTCCTCAAATCGATCGATCGCGCGGCTCAAGTCAAATCCGCCAATCGAACATATAAACCTGGAAAAACATTCTTCCCTAGACATTTCCGGAGTAAAGAGCGCGCCGCGCAAGCCGTCCAACTGGTTTCTAACTATAATCTGATACAGAAACGCGGTTTTTCCAAAAGAAGGCCGCGCTCCAATAAAAATCAGTTTTTTGGCGCTCAATCTAACGAGATTATCGAAGTTTTCCCACTGTGTCAGGATCCGCTTGTCTTTTTTATAGAGCCGCTCTTTTATATAGGTTTCAGTAGCTTGCGCCGCGGTCAAGCTACTGATAAGCGGCGCGGTCCGCTGCTGTCGGATTGCAAGGATTGAGCGCTCCGCGGTTTCCAAGCATTGATCCGGATCTGTTGATTGCGCGGCTTGCGCGGCGCAATCGTGGCAAACTTCCATTAGCTGTCTGAGATCGCTAGAACCTTTCACGATCTCAGTGTAGTATTTCAGATTTGCGGAGCCGGGGATCGTATCTGCTAGGTTTGAAACATACTCCAAGCCGCCGGCGATCTCCAGCTGTTGATCCTTCTGAAGTTGAGAAACCAAAGAAATCGCGTCGATTGGCGCGCGCGCGTCCGCAAGCTGGAGCAACGCTCCAAAAATCGCCGCGTGTTTTGACGAAAAAAAATCATCTTGATCGATCGCGCTTGCAACTTGATCAATCAACCGCGGAGTCAATAAGATCGATCCAAGGATCGCGCGCTCCGCTTCCAAATTGTTAGGTTTTTTCAATAGTGCGACCCCTCAAAAAAGGCCGCAATCTTTGAGAGCGCGATCGGGTTTGGCTGGATTGGATCCGGGATCGTTTCGTTGCTCTCCGCTCCAGTTGGAGCCGGTTTATAGTAGTTAGAATCAAGATCTCCATTTGATCCCAACATCGCGGAAAGGTAGGCAAGCGGAGCGGTTTTTGAAGCTATTTGGAGCAAGGTTTGATGTTGAAGCGCGGCCGGATCGGTCCGCTCCAAAAACGCGCGGAGCAACGGAGCGATCGCGGTTTTGATTTTGGCGCGGTTTGCGTTTGGTTTTCCTAACCTGGAAAAAGCCTCGCTCCAAACGGCCGGCGCTTCAATCCAAACTCTATCGCCGCGGTCCGTTGGAGCGAGCGCGGCCGGCTCCGCTCCAACTGGAGCCGCCGGCAAAACAAAAACCTTTCTTTTGCTGGAGCCGCGCTCCAAAAATCCGCGATTGCAGAGATCTGAAACGATCCGCCGGGTTTGGCGTTCCGACAACTGGAGCGCCGTTGCAATCTCCGAAACAGTGAAAGGTTGATCCGCGTGATAGGCCGCGGAGCAAACGGCGAAAACCGCAAACGCTCTCCAGCTGAGATCGCCGGAAAGCGCGGCGTGAAATACCTGATTACTCATTGATCTCACGCTCCGCCGCGATCATATCGATCGTCATATTGATCGCAAATTCGATCGCGCGTTTTTCTGTTATTGTTCTGATCCCGGATGTTACGCGCAGATAGTCTTTTATTTGCGCGATCTTGTTCTTTGTAGCCTTGCTGTCATCAATCCTGACAAGTTTTGTAATTTCCTTCATAGATACGATCTCCGTTGGTGTGCTTGTTGATAAAAAATATACAAAAAGTTTACAAAAAAAGCCTAACAAAATCAATACCTTTTTTTGCATGTCCGGCTTCATGTCCGCCTCGATGTCCGCCTTTTTGATCTGAAAACAATAAACAGATCAAGGCGTTGCAACGATATTTTTTTTTGCATGTCCGGCTTCATGTCCGGCTTCATGTCCGTTTTAGGCAGTTTTGAGCCTTGCGAAGCGGTGCTTTTAGGGGTTGCAAACCGTTGATTGATTGAGCCTATTTCAAGAATTGGAAAACTTGGATCGGCGCTTGCTCTTTTAAGCTTAAAAGATAGATAGATTAAGAGAGAGGTTGTTGATTTTTTGACTCTGCCGCGTTTGTATGGTTTTTTGAGATCTCAACACAAACGCGGCTCCAGCTGGAGCGCACAAACGGAGATCCAAAAAATGCAGAAAATTGATTTCTATCCGGAAAGACTTTTTGACACACCAAACGCCGATCTTGACCCGGCGGACGCCGAAGATCTCGCTTGCCTTGTGCTTGAGTTAATGCTTGACGCCGGAGCCGCCGGCCTTCTCAGGATCGCAACCGAACTTTCCAACGAACTCCAGCAAATTACCCTAGCGGCTCCAATCTCTCCAGAATTCTGCTTTGAAATTGCGCGCGAAGCGGCGCATTGTTGGGAACAGCTGGATCGCTACCTACCGCCGATCCCTTGCGATCATGACGGGATCGCTCCGCCGATCAATACAGTTTTGCAGGTTATCCAGGGGGATAGGCTGTCTAGTAAGCACTGTTGCGCGCATTGTTTGGCGGATCGCGCCATGAAAGGGAAAATTTTGTTGCATGAGTTCGATAGCGATAACAGGTAGTTAGGGGAAGTAGTAAACAAAAAGTAAACTTTTTGTTGACAAGACAAGCGATCTTGAGTAGTATCAAAACAGATAGAGAGAACGAAACACAAAACGGAGATCGAAAACATGGACACTTTCAAAGTCAAAATTTTCAACAAGTCTGAACTGGTTAAAGTTATTTACTTGGAAGCTTATAGCAAGCATTCGGCACACGAAAAAGCTTTCCCTATTGCACGGTTTGACCTTAAGATCTCAAATCCTGAAATCAAAGTGTATGACGTGAAAAATTACGATTACTAAGATCAACACAAGCGCGGCTCCAGCTGGAGCCGCGTTTTTTCCCAACGCAACACAACACAACGCAACACAAACGGAGATCAAAAACATGCAATGGAATCTCAAAACAACTGATAGCACGCCGCACGAAAGCAATTTGTGCGGAACAAAAGAAGATGTGATGCAAGACCTTATGAATTTTCATCAAAAAAATGAATGGCCTGATAATTGGATACTTGAGCCGGTTCTTTTGCTGGATTGGGTTACGAGCAAATGGAACGTTTGCGATTTTGAGCCTATTCCTGATACGATCGATGCTATCGAAGCTTTGGAAGCTAGGCTTGAAAAAATCCACGGCGAAGAAATCACACTTACAAGCTTCACATGTCGCAGTGGTTTGCTCAATTATGTAGATCAAGACGGCGAAATCTGCCTTACAGAGATCTACTAAGATCAATTGAAAGCGCGGCTTCGGCCGGCTGGAGCCCTATAATTTATAGGCGAGTGAATCCAGCCGAAGCCGCGCTTTTTTCCAAACGCAACGCAACACAACACAACACAAACGGAGATCAAAAACATGTCACAAACTCTATGCTTCGATGCTGACTACAATAATTTTTGGTATGATCAAAGCAGCGTCACAAAGTTTACAGTCGGTCAACAACACCAACTCCATTTGACGGCCGGCGGAACTTGGATTGAACACACTTGGAACTCTAACGGCTCTTATAGCGAAAAAAGCCAAATCTGCACACAAGATTACGCATTTAATCTTTTGCTTCACAATGAAAAATTCGATGAATTGGAGAGCCTGGAAGGCGGATCCGAGTTTCTCGAATCCAAAGAAATCAAATAGTAGATCCAACGCGCGCGGCTCCAACTGGAGCCGCTTTTTTCTTTAGCTTCCATCACAACCAAAAACGGAGATCAAGACATGGAACTTTCAAACCTAGCTGAGGCGCTTTGCAAAGCGCAAGCTGCCTTGAAGCCGGCCGAATTCGATTCAATCAATTCACATTTGCGTAATAAATACGCTAGCTTGTCCAGCGTACAACGCGCCGCAAAAGTAATTCATCAATTTGGACTTTCCTATCTGCAAATGCCTTCTTTTGACGGGGATCGAGTATCCCTTACAACCGTTTTGCTTCACACTTCCGGAGAAAAGATCGAATTCGAGTTAAGCGCGCCGGTTGCTCCAGGCAAGCAACAAATTCAGGCGCTTGGGTCTACAATCTCTTATTTGCGCCGATATAGCCTTAGCTCACTTCTTGGGATCTCGGTAGGTGATGATCTTGACGGTGAAGAATCCGCGCCGGCTCCAACTGGAGCGCGCCAAACGCAGCCGCGCTCCGCTCCGCAATTCGAAAAATCGGATCTCTCCAACGCGGCTCCAGCGTTTCACGCCATTTGCTCCGATCTCGAAATCACGCCGGAGCAAAAACGCGCGCTTTTGGGTGTTTCCAGCTGTAAGAACCCAACACAACCCACTCTCCAACGAATGAAAAAGTTTCGATCATTGATCGCGGAGTGGCATAAAACCGGCGCGCTTATCTACGCCACACATTTTGTATCAGCCGGGTCAATTGCAGATCTCGCGGAGCGTTGGAAGGATCTTCCCAGTGATATGAAGCCGGAACTTGAAACCGCAAAAAACTATTTGAAGCAACAACTTGAGGGATAGATCATGATTCGATACAAAAACAGCTTACAAGCGCAAATTTGCGTTTTGCTCTGGAGAAATGGATTTATCGAAGATCGAAGCGTTGGAGCGCCGCTTGATTGGATCCATAGAAATTTTCCCGAAAAAACAGAACTCCAGATTATCAAAGCGCTGCAACATGTTTGCAAGGATTACGGCCGCGGAAAGAAAGTTGCTATTCTGCTTAAAAAGCCGCGGCTTTACGCTGTAACTTGCCAATTTTCTGATTTCATGGAGCGCAGCAAAAGCGCGGCTCCAACTGCAACGCCGGCGGCTCCAGTCAAAGCGGAGCCAGCCGCGCTGGATGTCAAAGCGGAAAGATCCGAATCCAAAAAACCAAACCAGGATCAAAGGCTGGAAGCGCTTGAACGCAAGAAAGAAAGATTGCGAGAACAAATTAAAGCGCTCCGAATTCAGCAAGTTGAAACCGAAATTGAACAATTGGAACTTGAATTTTCCGCCCAACTATCCGCCGCAAGCCGGCGAAATCTTATAAAATAAAGCCGCCTTGATTCCCTAGCGATCTTGACGATCCGATCTTTTTTCCATACAATCAAACCCAAATAGCTATTGATCCCAACAATATAGGGTTTGATCATGCCAGATATAGACGTTTCCCCATTCCCTCAAGTTCCTTTTGCAGATACGCAATCCGGCTCCAGCGATATAACGCAAACCTATGTTTTGCATGCAAATTGCGCGATCGGCGATTTTGCCTATACGCAAGGCGCTGGAGCGCATTTGCAAGTAATCCGGCAATTAGACGGCGATCCAACGTTAACCGTGGAAATGTTGTCTGTTCACGGCGCGCAATCCGGTTTTGCATTGGCCGGCCGGCGTGTTTTGGAAGGTGAAAAAATTGTGGTTTCTTGTACCGGCGGATCCGATCCGCGCCGGTTCAATTTGATCTTGGAGCGCTTGGCATGAATCAATTTGCGCGCGAAAATATAGTAAACGGACAAGCGCAAACCGGCTCCGGCTCCAGCGCTCTCCAGCGCCGTTCCTATCTATCTATGACAGATGGCGATCTTCCAACGCCGATCAATATATGGCATTTAGACGGATTGACCGCGGAAGGCGATCCGGATTCGCTATCCGTTGCAGGCGGATCACAGAATATCGATCTTAATCCAAACGTTTTGGGGCAACGTTGGACTCTTTTCAATGGATCTTC
>Ga0208644_1004131_pt1 | contig 11010 bp, 14 predicted proteins | sample VirMetDEL_Nov_18_FD_184517 | JGI IMG/M metagenome (GOLD analysis project Ga0208644, IMG submission 184517) | Aqueous microbial communities from the Delaware River and Bay under freshwater to marine salinity gradient to study organic matter... | ecosystem: Environmental > Aquatic > Marine >... | reverse complement strand
ACAACTAAAAATATAACAATAGCTCTAGTCTGATTCATATTAGATTAGAGCTATATATAGGAATTTTTGAAGTTTTTTTTAAAAAAACAGAGCTAAAGTTACCAATAAGCCAATAACTTTCTTAACCGATGGCAAATTATCATTGATTTTATTAATTTATATTCATATTGGTCTTATATATTGGACTATGAATTATGCCAATAAATACTAATAATCCGCTGTTTACAAGGACCGAGAACCGTGATACATTCGTCACAACTAATGAAACAGAGAGGAGTATTTATGAAAAAATATCTATTCTACCTTGCAATCATTGGTATACCACTTGGCTCATTGGCGTTTATAACGTTATTGATTTGGGTGGGAAAATTAATCTATGGTTAACAGAGAGGAGAAACCTATGACAGCAAACGTTGAAACTATGGCTTATGCTAACGAAACTCCGTGGCATGGTCTTGGACACAAAGTTGGATCTGATGTAACTCCAGAACAGATGGAGTTGGTTGCAGGTCTAGATTGGAAAGTGAATAAAGTTCCATTCACTAATCCAGTTACTAACGAACAAAGCAAAGATTTCTTTGTATTGGTTCGTGATAAAGATGGTAAGGAGTTGACGCCTTGCGGACATAATTATGTTCCGGTTCAAAACCGTCAAGCTTTACAATTCTTTAAAAAGTTCACTGAATCTGGTCACATGACACTTGAGACCGCAGGTTCGTTGGACGGTGGCAGACGAATTTTCGTGCTTGCCAAAACTACGCAAAGCTTTGCAATTAAGGGTAAAGACAAAGTTGACTCTTATTTGTTCTGCTATCATCCGCACATTTGGGGTCAGTCTTTAAAAATTATGTGGACTCCGATTCGTGTGGTTTGTCAAAATACTCTAATGCAAGCTCTTCATGGCAAGTCTGCTGAGTTCAGAATGCCTCATATTCAAGAGTTTGATGCTAACGTACAATTTAAGGCTGAAGAAGCACTTGGATTATCTCAAATTAAAATGAGAGAGTTCCAGGAGCAGTCTGAATTGTTGGCTTCAAAAGAGTACAATGACAAGGACCTTTGGAAGTACTGGATAGCTCTATTTCAACCATCATTGAAAAATGAGCCGAATCCAACTCCTGAGATGTTTAGTAAAACTCTTGAATACTTAAATCAGGTAATCCATACGCAACCTGGTGCACAGTATTCTAGAAATACTTGGTGGCAAGCTCTTAATGCTGTGACTTATTACATTGACCATAAGTCTGGTAGAGAGCGAGATGCTACGATGACATCTGCATGGTTAGGTCAAAAGGCAGCTCTTAAGAGACGTGCTCTTGAGTCTGCATTACAATACGCAGCCTAATAAAACTATAATTCCAGGGACCTTCGGGTCCCTGGTTTTTTTTCTATTTACAATCCCACCTTTTTATCATATTATCCGTTTAATTAATAAGAGAGGAGTACTATGACTAAACTAGACGACACAGTATTTGACATGACTGAAGAGCAAATCAAAGCTCACCCTGACTACATTGGGGCAGACTCATATACTGTAATTGAACCAGGCTTGACTGGACTAGCTCAAGATCAAACATTAACTCACAAAGAGTTTATTGACTCATGTAAAACTTATGGTTGGGGAAGCTTTGCTTGGCTACCTGACGCAAATGATGTCAAATAAAATAACATTGTTATTGTTAAATGAATTCGAGGAGTTCTCTTTGAGCTCCTTGATTCAACCAGTACAATTTAATCTCAATGGTCTGAGTTGCGAGGACTTTTATTCAAAATATACAATTCACATTGACGCAGTTAACAAGACACTAGTCAAAATAGGTGGAGAAATTTTTCAGTCAGTTGGTTATTTTTGTTTTTAACCGTTTACTTTTTCAGATAATTTTATTATAATTAATCATGCTCAGGCGACGGAGTTATTCGGATAAGTCCTGAGTGTGTTTAAACAGAGAGGGTTGCTCGGGAGACTGAGCAATTCTTTCACATAATGAGAAGAGATATGAGTACAAAAGAAAAATGGGTATACGTTTATAAAGATGTAAATCTTGACCCGAATTCTGTCCAACCACCATTAGCAAAGCAAGCATTAGGAATTGCTAAAATTCTAAAAGATAGAGGTGCATTAAGACGTAATGAGCTTTTAGCTGAGATGCAAAACTTTGTGAAGACAAAACAAAAAGGTGGAGCAAACAGAATCTTAGCGTACTACCAAGGTCTTCTGATAAGGAGAAATGTCATTGAGGTTCGTAAAAAGCCTGAATGATTTAACAATTGCAGAGAGGAGAAAACTATGGCAAATGCAAGAGGAAAAGAAATAGATAATACACATCTCAGTATAGATCAAGCTGAGCAACGTGGTTTTATACACAGGGATTATATTGCGCACTGTTTAAGGTGGACACATGTGTCGAAATATCTTCACTTACAATCAAGATATAAAACTGCTAAAATTATGGACGTTGGTTGTGGCAAAGACATGCCGTTGGCCCGTATGTTAATGACATCTAGGTTGGCGCCTGAGAAATATTTAGGCATTGAATACAATAAGATGTCTGTACCATCAATGTTTGATAATACAAAATTCAAGCCTGATCTAATCTCTGATACGGAGTTTACATCTATTAAATCATTGGACGATGTTTACAATTATAGTGTTTGTTTTGAGGTTCTTGAGCACGTTGAACCTATCACTGCGATAGCTATATTGCAACACATACCAAAGTTCTTATCTAATGATGCAGTGTCGTGGTTTTCTACTCCTGCATATGACGAAAAAGTTGGTGCTGCCAACAACCATGTGAATGAGATGACTTATGAGGCCTTTGGTTCGTTGCTTGAAGAGATGGGTTATAAGATCTTACATCATTGGGGCACATTTGCGTCAATTAAAGATTATAAAGATTCATTGCAAAGTTTATCTCTCAATGGCGTGTTTGATAAGCTCAGAGAATATTATGACTCAAATTATTTAGCAACTATCTTTGCGCCTTTATTTCCACATCAAGCAAGAAATGTTTTATGGGAAACTCAGTACGTTGGTAAGTTGACAAATGACGAAAGACAATTTAAAAAAATAGATAAAATAGATGGACGATTAGGTTCATCAGAAAAATGGAGGGATTTAGCAAAATGTATCGAGTGCGCACAAAATTATGTCAGGACATAAAAGACTTTCACGAAAAGTTTAATATGAAATATGACGGCAATACAAGAATATTGCCAAAACAAATTGCAGATGCTAGATGGCGACATCAACAAGAAGAGACTGATGAGCTAGGTCTTGCACTAGAACACGAGAAACCAGTTGATGCTTTAGATGCTATTGTAGACATTGTCTATGTAGCTCTTGGCACAGCATATTTAATGGGATTAGATTTTGAAACCGCATGGGACCGAGTTCATGAGGCCAATATGAAAAAAATATCAAAGGCCACAGACAGAAGTCCAATTGACGTGGTAAAACCAGAAGGCTGGCAAGAACCAAAGCTAGATGATTTATGCACCCAATAATAGTTCTTGATGGTCCAGATGCTGTAGGTAAAACTAGTTTAGCATTAAATATTATGAAAAAATTAGATAACTGTAAGTACGTTCATTGTACTTATAGATTCAAAGATAAGATATTTGATTATCATACAGCTGTGATGCGTATGGCAACAAGGTGGGCTCAAAAGCAACCAGTCATTATAGATCGTTGGTGGCCTAGTGAAGCTTGTTATGCAACAGTATATCGTAAATCTAGCTCATGGCCATTACAAGGTAGATTTCATGAGAGAGTTACATTAAAATATGGTGTGATCTTTGTCATGTGCTTACCTGATAATAATACACTATCAAGGTTTGAAAGATTAAAGACAGAACGAGATGAGATGTATGACGATATTAAAGATTTATGTGCATTATATTTAAAACTATATTATGGGTCCGAGGAGCATGAAGATAATGGCAACTATATAGATCAAATGATCTTGTCTGGTGGTATGGGTCTTATGCCTTACTATATACCATATACAATAGAACGTTGGGGCAGTCATAATGATCACTTTATAGCTATGATCTTAGAGGTTGCTGAGCATATGCAACGAGAACAAATTAAAGAAGCATTAAATCCTGATGAACATAATTTTTTAGGACATAAAAAGTTTGCAAGATATTTATTTGTAGGTGAACAAGTTAATCCAAAATATAGAAATACATTTTGGCCATTCTTTGAGTATGGTAACTGTAGCTTGTATTTCACACAAGCAATACATGAATTGTGGATAAGAGAACATGAGTGTGCATACACAAATGTCAAAGACCATAAAGGTAATATTGATCTTAAATTTATAGAGGAATTAGAAGATGAGGTCGAGATTATTGCTATGGGTAACATTGCACAAGAGACATTGTCAAAGCATGACATTGAGTTCCAAGCAATCAAGCATCCACAATACTATCGTAGATTTAATGGTAAAGGCTACGATCAAATCAAACAAGACATAAAGGAGGCATTATGGTCGGCTTAAGCGCAAATGACGAGTGGTTTAGGACCCTTGCTTTAATTATCAAAAAACGTAAAGCAGTGGCTCCTAGAGATAACATGACATATGAGATTTTGAACCATACTACATGTGTAGATATGACTAGTCCCATTGTTACATATACAGAAAGAAAACTAGGTTATAAATTTATGCCTGCAGAAGCAGCATTTATATTAACTGGCAGAAATACAGTTGGAATGATATCCAAGTACAGTGACATGATCTCAAAGTTTAGTGATGACGGTTACTTTTTTAATGGAGCATATGGTCCGATGATCATTGATCAATTAACATACATAGTTGATGAGCTCATTAGAGATAAAGATACAAGACAAGCTGTTGCCACAATTTGGAGGCCAAATCCAAGGCCCTCTAAAGATATACCATGTACTGTTGCAATACAGTTCATGATTCGAGACAATAAACTACATATTTTTGACACAATGCGAAGTAGTGACATATGGTTAGGTTGGCCGTATGACATCTTTAATTTTTCAATGTGTGCTGGGTTTGTTTCATTATTATATAAACTAAGGACAGATCATATATTACCACTAGGCAATATTCATTTGACTGCTGCTAGTCAACATCTATATGAATCAGATTTTGAAAAGGCAATGAGTGTCTTAGAAAATCCTAAATCATTACCTTATCATAACTTTGATATTACAACTTATAACCATCCAAAAGAGTTGACACAATGGTTGGTTGATAGAGCAAATGATGGTAAAATATTAGACTATCCAACAGGTGATATGGATGACACGTCAGGAAATTAAGGTACATGGTAGACCTAGTAAAACAACTTACTTCTTGGCTATGGCGAAACTTGTTGCTACGCGTGGCACATGTTATCGTCGTAATGTTGGTTGTGTTCTGGTTGATCAGCATGATTTTGTACTTGCTACAGGGTACAACGGTAATGGCCGTGGACAGCAGCACTGTATTACCACACCATGTGAAGGAGCACATTATAAAAGTGGAGAAGGTTTAGAAAAGTGTGAGGCAATACATGCAGAACAAAATGCAATACTGCAATGCCGTAACACTGAAGAGATTAAGACAGCATATATTACACTAAGTCCTTGTGTGACTTGTGTAAAATTGCTTTTAAATACATCTTGTAGGGAAATCGTCTACCTAGAAGAATACATAAACACAGACGCAGAGAGGATATGGAAAAATGCAAACAGAAAATGGACGCCAGCAACTACCGCTTTGGAAACCAGAGTCGAGGTGGACCCCACCACAGGATTTCCCCGACTTATCTGGAGCCAAAATAATCGCATTTGATTGCGAGACTTACGACCCTAATTTATTAACTAATGGACCAGGAGGTGTTAGAAAAGATGGAAGACTTATTGGAGTTTCAGTGGCAACGGACACAGGATTTAAAGGGTACTACCCATTCGGGCATGCAGGTGAAGGTAACCTCAATCGTGACCGTGTCTTACGATGGCTTTCAGACCAGCTCAAAACAAGCATTGACAAGGTTGGAGCAAATATCCTCTATGACCTTGAATGGCTTAGAACCGTTGGGATTGAAGTCGGTGGGAATAAATACGACATACAAATCGCAGAACCACTCATCGACGAGGAAAGAAAAGAAGGATATAGCTTAGAGGCACTCAGTCAAAGATATTTAGGCAGAGGTAAAGATGAATCCATGTTGCAAGCAGCAGCACAAGCTTATAATATCAATGCAAAGAAAGAGATGTATAAACTACCTGCTCATTATGTAGGTGAATATGCAGAGATTGATGCTGTTAATACATTAGAGATATTTGAGAAACAAAAAGTTATTCTCAAAGAACAAGATCTTGAAGGTATATTTAAACTAGAGACAGAGCTTATACCATTAATCTTAGATATGAGATTTAAAGGTGTACGTATTGATATGGTTAAAGCTGAAAAGCTTAATAAACAATACAAGAAAGATGAATCAAGATTATTAAATGAGCTCAGAGAATATGCTGGTTTTGCAGTAGAACCTTGGAGTAATGATCAACTAGGTCTTGTTTGTGAACGTAATAAGATATGGTTTCCAAGAACACAGGCAGGTAATCCTTCATTTACTGCAGACTTTATGTCGTCTAGTAAAGAGGTATTCTTATGTCAAGTTGCAGAATATAGAAAAGTAAATAAGATGAGACGAGATTTTATACAAAAGGTCTGTCTTGATATGAGTGTTGGTGATCGTATACATGCACAGTTTCACCAGTTGCGTAAAGACTCTGACGGTACGAGGACCGGGAGATTTAGTTCAAGTAACCCTAATCTACAACAGATACCAGCAAGAGATGAGTATTGGGGACCAATGATACGTAGCTTATTTATTCCTGAAGATGGCTGTCAATGGATTAGATTAGACTACAATCAACAAGAACCTAGAATGTTAGTACACTATGCAACATTAAGAAAGATCAGAGGTGCACAAGAAGCTGCTGAGGAATACAGAGATAAAGGTGCGGACTTCCATACAATGGTCGCAAAGATGGCTGGAATAGATCGTAAAGTTGCTAAAGTTATTAATCTAGGTATTATGTATGGTATGGGTACATTTAAACTAGGACAAATGCTTAACTTAAATTATGGTGAAGCTCAAGTTCTGCTTGAAAAATACCACAATAATGTCCCATTTGTCAAAGGATTAATGCACGAGGCATCAGCTGCTGTTACACAACGTGGCGAGATTAGGACACTACTAGGTAGAAAAAGACACTTTAATTTTTGGGAACCTGCAGATTCTACATTAAAATGGCCAAATAAAGAAATGCCATTGAGACTTACTGATGCAAAAGAAGTATGGCATGGTAGACCATTAAAAAGAGCTTATACACATAAAGCATTAAATGCATTGATACAAGGAGCATCAGCAGACTTGACAAAACAAGCAATGCTTACATTATATAAGGAGATGGGAGTTGTACCTCATCTACAAGTTCATGACGAATTGGACTTGTCATATAAAGATAACAACGGTAAACCTTTACAACAGATCATAGATATTATGGAAAACTGTGTACAACTAGAGGTACCATTAAAAGTGTCTGTTGAAAAAGGCAGATCATGGGGAGAGGTAAAATAATGTGGGTATTTACAAATCACGGGTTCTTTAGTATAGTTAAAATAATAGATGCTTCACCAGATGCATTCTATGTTAGAGCTAGAAGAAAAGAACATTTAGAGAGTTATTTTAATGACAAAGCTATTATTCAATCTGAAAACAGTGACTACAGATACAGAGTTATATTAACTAGACAAGAGTTATTTACTTTTTATGCAGCACTTCCAATTGATATTGATTACACAAACTTTAAAGATTCTATTAAAGACCCTGCTTTACAAGCTTTTGCTAGTAAAATTTGGCTTGATGGCTACTTGACATTAGATGACAGAGAAAAACCTTTTTCAGCTTCTAAAACTAAACCTACCAGGTCTAAAAAACAGAATAGAAAATCTAGTAAGCTCGGGGATTCCAGACTGTCTGTGGATAAGAAAGGGAAAGACAATATTCTTAGAATTGAAGATTGGACGAGGGAATAAGGTTATGTTTCAAAATACACAAATTGCATGGATGCATGAAGCTGTAAAAGAAAATGCAAATGTCAAAGTTATTATGAGAAAAAATGATACAATAAATATAACAGATGCAAAAACTGTAATTAAATCTGTTTACAAACCGACAAAAAGTGATAAGGTTTCAATTGACATTGATGAGTTAAATTTTATTTCATTTTCAAAACCATGGGATTGGGATAAAATACAAAATAAAATATATGAGTAGAGAGCAGAGATGGCAGTATATATAGTTCAAGAGGTACCAAATAGAAATGTGTTGCCTGCAGCCAAGTATGGTGAGCTTAAATTGATGTTACCTCCAGGCGACGTTGTGTTGTCTGCGGCTCCTACAATAAGTCGTTTGCGTAGACATTTAAAAGACTACAAAGATGATGATTATATTTTAACAATGGGCGATCCAATTGCAATAGCAATAGCTGGTGCAATAGCTAGTGATGTAAATAATGGGAAAGTAAATTTTTTAAAATGGGATCGTCAGGAAAAGATTTACTATCCTGTAAAATGTAATATATTTGGGAGGCCAACAAATGAGTAATGACAAAGAAATGACGCAGATCGTTAATCTTGCAAATGAGATTGACAGAGTCAGAGAAAATCTAAGAATAAAAGAAGATGCAGTAAAATCTACAAAAGAACAATTACGTAGATTAGAAGAGGAAGATTTACCTAACATGCTTAATGAAATAGGTATTTCTAAATTTGAAACACAAGACGGTTTACTTAAGATTGATCTTAAAAACGTGTATCGAGGTCATATCACAAAAGAAAAACAACCTGAAGCTTTTGCATGGATGCGTACAGAAGGTCATGGTGACTTAATTAAAAATGAAATTAAGACTACCTTTGGTAAAGGAGAAGATGCATCAGCCATGAATATTAAAAAATACTTAAATCAAAAAGGTATAAGTTTCACTGATAAAGAGTCTGTTCACCCGCAGTCTCTTAATGCGTTTATCAGAGAACAAACAGAGAAGGGGAAAGCCCTACCTCATGATCTGTTGGGTGTTCATATAGGGCAAATTGCTAAAATCAAGAGAGGAGAATAGCATGGACAATAAACAAGTTGCTAAAAAGCAAAGTACGGAGTTAGCAGTAATTGATTTTGCTGCTGATGCAAATGCAGGTCTAGAAAAAATGACAACTGCAGATCTAGCTATTCCATTTATCTCTTTGATCCAAAAAACTAGTCCACAAATTGAAACCATTGACGGTTGTAAACCTGGAATGATTTTTAATAGTGTGTCTGGTAAGCTTTACAACGAGATCACTGTATTGCCTTGTGGCTACAAGAGATCATTTGTAGAGTGGAAACCCCGTGAACAAGGTGGAGGCTATGTTGGTGAACATACACCTGACAGTAAGCTTACAACCGGTCCACGGAATGATCGAGGAGAAGTGGTGCTAGAAAATGGTAACATCTTAGTAGAGACTGCTTATCAATTTATTATAATGATGGATGGTAAACACGTTGAACAAGCTGTTATCAGTATGAGTTCAACTCAGCTTAAAAAAGCTAGACGTTGGAATAGCATGATGATGGGATTAAAGGTTCCAACATCAGACGGGAAAATGGTTACGCCAGCTTCATTTAGTCACAAGTATAAAATGAAATCTATTGCTGAGAAAAATGATAAAGGGTCTTGGCATGGTTGGGATATAGCTATTGAAGGTCCAGTGACCGACACTAATCTATATCAAATGGCTAAAGTTTTCTCAAATTCTGTGAGGTCAAACGAAGTTAAAGTTTCACCTCCTGCTAAAGAGGAGACAGAAGTAAACAGTAAAAAAGACTTCTAAAGTACAGGGCCGGTTATGGAGAATAAATTTAACTCTCTCTTTGCCGGCCTTGAACGAGCCCACGGTACATACGAAATAAAAGATTCCCGTGCCGATGGAAAGCTGACGGGCAAGGCCATTACTGTTAGAGAGACAGTAACTATACAACATTGGAAAGATCACCTAGCCGGTGTGAAAGGCATAGGTATTATCCCAATCAATGATGAATCTAAATGCAAGTTTGGTGCAATAGACATAGATGATTATGCTAATTTTGACATCAAAGACTTAGCTAAAAAATTATCAGACTTAAAATTACCTTTTGTACCATGCAGATCTAAATCTGGTGGGGTACATTTATATATGTTTTGTAAAGAGTTTATACCTGCACAAATAATGAAAACTAAATTAGAAGAGTTATCAGCAGGTTTAGGTTTCGGTGGAAGTGAAATATTTCCAAAACAGGTTGTTATTCTAGCTGAACGTGGCGACGTTGGTGGCTGGATTAATATGCCTTACTTTAATCATTTGGACACGGATCGTTATGCTGTCGATAAAAATGGAGATAAACTCTCTGCCGAAAAATTCTTAGAGTTAGCATCAAACTCCCTCTTAAGTCAAATGGAGTTGGAAAAGCTCCAGGTTAAAAGCAACTCTGAGATCGAGGAAGGTCCTCCTTGTTTACAATTCTTAACACAGCAAGGCTTTCCAGAAGGAACAAGGAATAATGGACTATTTAATATGGCTGTGTATGCTCGTAAAGCTTATCCTGACGAATGGCAGGCTAAGACAGAAGAGTTTAATATTAAGTTCATGGACCCTCCTCTAAAAAGTGCTGAAGTGTTGGAAGTCATTAAATCAGCTGGCAAGAAGACATATCAGTACACTTGTAGTAGAGCTCCTATTGCTCCACATTGTAATCCGTCCGTTTGTAAACTCCGAAAGCACGGGATCGGAAACGACGGGCGGATGCCTGCTATACATTCTTTAACAAAATATAACTCTAACCCACCTATTTGGTTTCTTGATATTGAAGGAAGTGGTAGAATAGAGCTAGAAACAGATGACCTACAGAATCAGCGTCGGTTTCAAAAGAAATGTATGGAGAAATTAAATATGATGCCTGGTAAGA
>Ga0208644_1004130_pt1 | contig 11012 bp, 5 predicted proteins | sample VirMetDEL_Nov_18_FD_184517 | JGI IMG/M metagenome (GOLD analysis project Ga0208644, IMG submission 184517) | Aqueous microbial communities from the Delaware River and Bay under freshwater to marine salinity gradient to study organic matter... | ecosystem: Environmental > Aquatic > Marine >... | reverse complement strand
AAAAGTGAATACGAAGGTTATAGGGGCGTTGATATAGATTTGTTTCAGCCTTTTAAAAAAGACGCAGAGCTTTATTTCTTGGAGATTGATCATTCGACTCCTTATAATAATATAAATAATATTTCTATAAAGGCTGAATCTTTATATGATAGTAATTTAGATTATAAAGGGATGCTTGTTCAGTTGGATGAATCTAACATAAGAACTTATTTTGATGGTTTAGCTGGTTTCGAATATAATGATGTTGTTTATGTTGAATCTAATTTATATTCTCAGAGGGGATATTATTATTATACTGGAGAAAAAATAGAGAGTTCTGTTGCGGAAACAAACGCTCCTTTAGGTAATGATTCTTATTTTACAAAAGAATTTTATTTCAAGCAAGACGTAGATTACAGTGTGCCTGAAAGTATAAGGCTAACTATGGCTGATTATGAAGGAGCAACAAAAGAATATTTAAAAGATGGAATAAACTATAATAATTTAGAATTTAATTTATCTTTTTCGAGTAGATCGAACAAAGAGGCTAGGGCTATTTTAAAATTCCTTGATGATAAAGCTGGATTTAAAATATTTAGATATACTTTGCCGCAACCTTATAATAAAGAGATAGAAGTTTATTGTCCAGAGTGGAGTCATTCTTATAATTTTTATAACAATAATGATATTCAAGCAAAATTCATACAGTTCAGAGCTCGGTCGTCTTTAGTGACAGCTTTTGATACTCAGATAGAATTTGTGAGTAAATGATATGAGTACTGATTATAATGCAGGAGTTTATTTAGATCAAGTCCCAACAGGTTTTGGGGGTTATACAGGTATTTCGGTTTTCAATAAATCTGATAAGTCTGTCGCTTATTACGCTGAAATGTCAGAAACTTCTTTATTTACGACTAACGATGATCCGTTACCTGATACTGATGCGGTAGATGATAATTTATATGATACTTTATTTGTAACTTCAGACATCAATAATGTTGACACCTCTGAAAGCTCAATAAATTTCACTCTTCAAGCTGGAGAATCTAGAAATATTTATGTTGCTCATAAGCCTTTTTCTACGTTTTGGCCAACTTATCAAACTACTGGAATAGAAACGGCAAATTTAATTATATCTTCTGAATCTTCAGATGGCGACGCAGATTTACCTATAACGATAAAAGTTACTGGTCAAAGAATTCTTGATCCATTAAATCCAGATAAGCCGGGAAGCTTTTATGCTTTAAAATCTTATAATGAAGAAGATGGATATAATTTACTTTTTAAATGGAAACTTTTGAGTGGGCAAGCATTTGTCTCTGGTTTTCAATTAGATCTATGTGAGGATAGTGCTTTTTCTACAAATGTTGCTGATTCTCCATATCGCATTCAAGTCCCTAAAAACACTGAATCATCTAAACCAGATTATTTAGATTATTATAATTATGAAACAAGGCAATTTGAATACAGAATCACTGATTTGCCTCTTCAGGGTTCTATGTATGCTAGATTAGTCGCTATAAATGGAGTAGATGAAGATAGTGATTTTACTTATTGTAAAGGTTTTGATTTAGATGATATAAATCCTATTGATGATACGACATATAAAGGTTTTAATCCTTCCCCCGGTAGTGATCTAGGGTTCCAGACTACTTCTTTAAATATAAGTGTACCAATTAATTTAGAGTCAGAAGTAGATTTAATGAAAATATTATATGATGCTAATGGGAATTCTTATGATTTTACTGCTTACACTGGAGCTGTAATAAATTTTCATTCAGTTTCTGAAAAAGAGGATGGTTATGGAAGAATAGTTTCAGATACAAAAGATGCTTCAGCTATAAAATTAAAAAAACCAGACGGCGATAGTATTATTTATTCTGTGGATTCTAATAATAAATTTAGCTTGATTTTAAATTTCGAAAATATTTTTGTGGCTGGCTATAATGGTGCAGGCGCAGAGTGGGTTGGTGAAGAAGTCGTTAACGCTGAAAATGGTGGAGCTATTTTTGATTTAGATAACTTAAATTATGACTCGAAAATTTTTGATTATTATATAAACAAAGATAAAGATAGTATTTTTTACGCTGGTTTTGGTGGAGATCCAGCCTATAGAGAAAAGAAGCTTTTATCTGCTGGTTATGATTATGTTAATGGGGAGTCAAGAAATAATAGACAAAATTTGTATCAATACGATGTTGCTCCTGCGTTTTCAGGGCCTAGATCAAAAGAATATGAAAACACAAGAGGTAGTGACGGTAAATTTGTAAAAGAATCCGAATTTATTTTTCCTAATGTTTATTTAGGGTTTTCAGAAAGAGATGCGAATGTATTTTTGCCAAATTCTACATTTTTATTTAGGTTTAAAACAGATGGTATTTCTGAGTCTGCTGGTGATACCACGGATACGTGGGGGTCTTCAGCTGGCGCTGCAATAGAGTTCAAGCATAACGATCAGGTACTAACTGTTAGAGAGGCTTATGGTAAAAAATTCTATGAATTGCAAGGGGATCAAAATGAAGATGGCGCTATTCAGGTTTTTAAGAATGGTACTAGTGATCTTCCAGCTTTCTGGGGAAACGCAGCGGGGGTAGATGTAAGGCCAAATTATACTATATTAGTTTTTGCTTTAGGTAGAAAAGAATTTGTATCAGGTAAAGGATATTATGAGACGATTGATGAAATGTTGAGAAACTGCAATGCAATTCATAAATTTGTTGATTCTACGTTTTGGGGGTCTACGCCAAGTAATTCTATGGGCTTTTGGGGTAAACGAGAAGCACCTTTTAATCCAAATAATTTAATATATAATTTTTATAGGGATGAAAATATATTTGTTTCTCCGGGTAATACTTTTGCGCCTACTAGAAGTTCTTTTGTTGGATCATCTTTAAATAGTCCAGCTTATCTTGTCCCTACTTCTTATACTGATACATTATTAAAAGAAAAATTCCAAGTTAATTCAAGAGATTTTTTTGTTTATTCTAATCAGATGGACACTGAGGCTGATAACTGGAAAAATACTTTAAGAGTAGCTTCTAATAATCAAGATTCGAGAATAATTGCTAAGCATTACGATTATAGAGATCTTAATTTAGCTAAAACAGAAAATTTTAATACAAATGATAATCAGAAATTTACATTATCTGATAATACTGAATTGTCTGTTTTTGAGTTGTTTTTTGTGAAAATGCATTCGACTATAGGCTCTTATCCAGAGAGACTGATTTATGTGGGTGATGTGGTGCAGGGTTTGAGAAATGAAACCTTCATAAATGGTATAAAAGTTTTTGATCAAATCCATGCTATGCAGCGAGAAAAATATGTTCATGAGATGTTAATTAAACTAAATAATAATGATCCTGATTCAAATGCTGACACTAAAACTAGGCTATATTTATTTGATTATATGTACGGCGCAGCTTCGACTGAAAGTCAAAGAAATTTTGCATCGGATTCAGCTATGGAATATTTAGTTAGTAATTATTCTAATTTAATTCTTAAATCATCAAGTGGTAGATTGCAAGCAGCTAAGAATGATGGATCGAATAGTCAATTATCTTTTGGTTTACCTTTAAGCCATAATTTTTTAAATTTATACTCAGGTTAAAATGTCAAATTTATTTTTACTTAAAAATAGTGAAATCATAGACTTATTTGAAATTAAGTTAAATGATTTTGAAGGGTATCTTTACTTCCATGGTTCAAAAAATTTTAATAGAGATCTAGTGTTTCAAGGTCGAAATTATTTATATATTCCGTGCGAAATGTCTAACTTGCAATACGATTCCGAAGGCAAACAAAATAGGCCGACTTTTAGTATAAGTAATGTTAATAATTTTATTACAAACATAATAAAAGATCGAAGTGATTTACTGGGGAAAGAATTTTATAGAAAAAAATTATTAGCTAAAGATTTGGATGCTGTTAATTTTGGTGGGCAATCAAAAAACACTTTAGGAGTTTCTTCTTTTAATGAGTTCATATCAAGTGATAAATTTATTATAAACAAAAAGAATTTAGAAAATAAAGAGAGAGTAGAGTTTGAGTTATCTAATATTTTGGACATTGATGGATTAACTTGTCCATCAAGAAAGATTTATAATAATAGTTGCCCTTGGCAGTATAGGGGATATGGTTGTAATTATGGAAAAAATTTAAGCTATTCTGGACCTTACGTCAGTATTTTAACGCCAGCGTATGACGATATAAATACTTTGTTCGCAAGTTATACTGGTAATGATAGTATTAAAGAATATCTTGGGCTTTGGTGTAGCAGTGCTAGCGCTTTTCCAGATTCTATGGTGTGGGAGCCGTATATTAGGTGGTATACAGCAAATGACTACGTTAAAGATAATATGTTAGTTCCTAAACAATTAGAAAATTTTGCTTCAGTAGTTGGTGGTACAGCTGCTAATTCTGACATATCAGATAATAGGCAGTTAACTTTAGCGTGGGATTCTAATCGTAATCCCGGCATGTTTTTGAATAATGCTCTAGGAAGACTTAATAGTAGGCCGGGAATTATACCTATGAGCTCTAATTACAAGGATGGAGTTGATGGTAGTCGTCCTATGAAAACTTATTTGCCGATGTTCGTTGATTATGATTATAGCGGTAAAGATATTACAATATTATATATTATTGAACCGACAAATATATTTGATTCAGTATATTGGGACCCAGCGTATTGGCAAATGAAGCATGGAGATAGTACTCCGCGAGGAGGTGTATTTGCTAGAGGTTTACAAACTCAAAACGAAAATACTTATATAGGTTATAGCGGGTATTCTGGGACTGGTTACGATAGATATGTGGCAAATTCAATAAAGAATTCTTTTCAGATTTCAAATGGTAATAATAGATTAACTGGTGCGCAAAAAACTTTAGTTACAGATATAAATACTCCAACTATTTATGCATGTTCTATTCCTGCTTCAAATGGTGGTGAAATTAAATTTTTCAATAATGGGTATAAACTTAAAACTATGCAAGCAAATTATAACGGATTAACTAATAGTACTCACGATATAAATAGATTAGGTTTTAATTTTACAGAACGTTCATCGAGTCAGTTGTTTTTTTATGAGTTAATGATATTTCAAAAGATTTTGACTGAAGAGCAGATTAAAGATATTACATCTTATTTCGGTTATCAATACAATATAGATGTGGCCCTTTCATCCACAGTTAATTCTGATAAAGTTCCTAGTAGTAGCTTCTTTATTGGTTATGAAGACGGTAATTTAGGAATACCGATAGCTGACGAAAATGATAAGCTGTTTCTGGAAGAAAAAAATGACGATTATATGGTTAATTATGATTCTTATGGTTTTAAAAATTTAACTTACAAAGGAGATTATGATAGCAATCAAATTTATACAAAAGGAGATTTTGTTAAGATTGATCCAGATATAAATTTTGATTTTTCTAAAGAATCACTAACTCAAAGCTCAGAATTACCTTCTAGATTCTTTTTGTGTATTTCGAGTAATGGCTCTAAGGGAATAAATCCTTTAGATAATACAGAGATATGGAAAGAAGATAAATGTTCAAAAAAATTATCTGGTTGCCTAGCCAGATTTAGAACATATCAAGGAGAAGAAATGAGCCAAAATATACCATTTGGAGGATTTCCCGGTACAGTAAGTTATGATTATGAGTTGCCTAATTAAAATAAAACATAATTTTGATTTATTAAAGGTCCTGAAAAGGTTATCGTTAGAGTCTGAAAAGGAAATTTGTGGGTTTATTTATGATGAAAAATTTATAGAAAAAGAAAATATTCACCCTGATCCATTTAACTATTTTTTAATTTCGCCTAAAGAATGTATTTGGAAAAATGGAAGCGTTCTTTTTCACAGTCACCCAAGGCATATAGAAACGGCGGGTTTTTCAGAATGGGATTTAGAAAATCAATGTTTTTTTGATATGGATATGGTTTTATATAGTGTAAATAATGATGAATTTTATTATAAGGAGAAATAATGGTCGATATAACTCTAAGAGGAATTTTAGGTAAGCAATTTGGTTCAGAATGGAAACTAAATGTATCATCTGTTCTTGAAATATTTGAAGCTATAGAGGCTAATACTGGTAAAGTATATAGATGTCTTTATGACTTAAAGAAGTTCGCCACTCATTTCATGGTTTTTGTAGACGGAAAAGCTATGCCTCCTTACCTTTTAAACAGTAAAATTTTAAAAAAAGACAATAAGGTTGAAATAGTTCCAGTCGTTCAAGGAGGGGGGTTTTTAGCTGTATTTTTAATAGGTGTTTTATTTACTGTTCTTTCAGTTGTCATTACTAAAATGCTAAGCCCGAAAGCACCAAAAGATGTCAAAACTAATTCAACAATTTTAGGTGGAATAAGAAATGTTACATCTAGAAATGGAGTAGTTCCAATAGGGTATGGAAGGTTAAGATTAGGGAGTTCTGTAGTGTCTAATTATATTTCTGTTAATGATTTAAGTGAGGTTTCTTCACCGCCAGTAAGTAAAAGTTTACAACAAATTCTTGATGAAAATTATTATGTAACATCTCCATACAATATAAAAAAGGAGGATTTATAATATGATTCCTAATCCAAATGTCGTGGGAATTGCCGCTGAAATATTTTCGGTGTCGAACACTAGCGCTGGTGACCCCGGTAAGCTTGAGAGCGATGAATTTTTAACTTCAACAGATCTTATTTGCGAGGGTCCGATAGCTGGGCTTGTTGATTCAAATGGAAATCTTTTAAAATTTTTGCCAAATAAATATTGGACAAATATTATTTTAGGTAAGGGTGTATATTATAATAACGTTCCTCTTATAGATTCAAAATTAAATAAATTTAATTTTGTTACTCAGGGTTTTAACATTTTTTACGGATCAGAAAATAATGAGAATTTTTTTGATTATCCTTCTACTGTTTTTAATTATAGGCAGAATTTATTATTAAATGAAAGAAATTTTGAAGACCCGTTTAAGCCTCAAGAAGGTACAATTTGGTACTGGTACCACGGTAGTATGGCTAGGGAAACTATATATATATCTGAAAAAAATGGAAAAATAGCTAGTGCTGGAATCCATGAAATGAAATATAGTGAATCTGCGAAATATGCTACAGATGCAAATTTTGAGGTCCTTTTGCAATGGCTTAAAAAAGCTAAAAATTTTTGCAACCCGTTTATTCATGAAATAAAAAATAAATTTGCTGACGAGATAACCATTAATATATCTATTGATCAATTATATAACATTGATAACAGTGGAAACACGAAACCTTCAAAATTATCTTTCGTGATCGAGGTTTATCAAGATGATAGTTCTGATGCAACTTATGTAACTCAAGCTATAGAAGGGATTTCTAAAAGTAGTTATGTTCATCAACTAGTTTTAGATATAAATCAAAATCCATTTTTTTCTAGAAAAAGTTATATTAGAATATATCCTTTGACGCAAAAAATTTCATATTCTAACGCTAAAACAGCTATTGTTTTTGGGGTTGCTTCTATAATTGAAAGAGTCAAAAGTAAAGGAAAATTTTATTATCCTTATTCTGCGGTAGTTAAATCTTCAGTTTCTTCCAAGCATTTTAAAAATGATCCTGACAGATCTTTTGATTTGAAGCTTCTTAAGATAAAAGTGCCTAATAATTATCAGCCAGAAGCAAAGACTTATTCTGGGAATTGGGATGGAAATTTTAGCAATTTTTTGAGGTGGACTGATAATCCAGCTTGGATTTTTTATGATATTTGCACAAATAACAGATATGGAATAGGAAATGGAAAAGTATTTCTTGAAGATTTAAATAAATGGGAATTATACAAAATAGGTAAATATTGTGATGAGTTAGTAGTTTCTACTTCTCCTAGAGGAACTACTGAAGATCAATTTTTCTTTAGTTCAGAATTTCCTTTTATGATCTTTGTGCCGAAGTATTCTTCTAATAAGGGAAGTGATGAAACGGTATATTCATTAAATGAAATAAGAAAAAAATATCGTCCTATGTTTTCTACTAAGTGGGATGCTGAAAAAAATAAATATTCAGGTTTAGATGGCAAAGATTATACATCTGATTCTGGGGCTAGTGATTCTGTGATTTTTTTATATGATAGCACTTCAACTAGTTTATCGAATGATAATAATTTAACCGGAGAGCTAAAAAATCGCAAAAAGATGATAACTAATATCATTGAGGTAGATATAGAAATCAATACAGAAGCTAATACTGGTGGGGATATATTCGACTTTCAACCAAAGGCTCCCGGCGAGGGAAGTTGGTTTGCATTTTTTCTAATTCCATATATTGATCCATCAATAGCTTTTGAGAAAGAGCAGACTGGAAATATGTTGAAAGAATTTGAATTAAAAATGTATTCAGATAGTGTAGTAGTTGATAATAAGCGAATTGATGTCTTGGAGTCTCTTTTGTTTTTATCTACTCTAAACACTCAGAATGGAGCAATAAATCATATTTTGAACTTTATTTTGAGTAAATGGACGACGGCTGGTTATGAACAGTTAAAAGACGAGTATGTTCTAGATAATATTTTTCCTGAAATTTCACGATATTATTCTGGGTATGGGAAATGTTTACCTAGGGTCGATGGATATAGAGATCCACTAGAGCCTCGATTTACGGCTAATGTTTTAATAAATAATGAAACAGAGTGTTTAAAATTACTGAATGATTTAGCTTCTATTTTTAGAGGATTAACTTATTATAGAAACAATTTGATTACTACAACGATTGATGTTTCTAAGCCTATAGCTTACATGTTTAATAACACTAACGTGAAAGATGGACTTTTTACGTATTCTACAGGTAGTGTTGATGGAAATTATAGTGTTGCAAAAGTTCTATATAAAGATAAGTATAATAAATTTGAAGATGAAGTGGAAATTGTAGAAGATAGTGAGTTAATTAAAGAGTATGGAGTTGTTTCTAAAGAAATTTTAGGATTTGGAGTAACTTCTAGGGATCAAGCAAGAAGAATGGGCTTGTGGCTTTTAGCTACAAATAGATTTGAAAATGGTACAGTTTCTTTTGTAACTGATATGCAGGGTATTATGCTAAAGCCCGGAGATGTTATACAAATAGAAGATTCATTTAGGAGCGATTATTTGCTTCAGGGAAGAGTTGTTTCTGTTGATAGGTCAAACAAATATATTATTGTTGATAGAAAAATTGATGTTAGATTTACTGGGAGTAAAATAAAATTTTTATGTGATAAGACCTACGATTCTTTTAAAGATATATCCACTTCGGATCAATTTGATGCTCAAGAAAGAACTGACGTAATTGAATTATTTATTGAGCGAATAGAAAACAACACTAACAGAATTTATATTCAGCAGCCTTTAAATTTTGATGGATCTTTAAATGAAAAGGATTTTTCTAATTTTTACAAGATAATGGAGTCTACGCCTTTTATTATTCAGTCCGATGTCATTTATTCTACATCTGAAGAAGTGGAAGAAAAGTATGTGCAGTCAGGCTCATTGGATAACAAAAATCTTTATAAGATAGTGAGCATAGGCGAGCAGGATGTAAATGAATATTCAATTTTTGCTGTAAAATTTGACAGAAATAAATACCTTAGTTTAGATAATAATATTGTAGACGCTAGAAAAGATGTTTCGAAGCGAACGGTAAACTATTCTTCTTCTCAAAATATAACAGAGTTGGATTTATCTGGAATGAATAGTTCTTACTATGATTTAGAAAAACTCACACTAAATCAAGTGAGTCAATTAGTTTTTGATTATTCTTTTTCAGAAGACACTTCTCCTTTTTCTGGTAGCAAATATACAAATTATTCCAGTTTAAATCTAAAATTTGGTTTGATTAAGAATTTTATCCAGAGTAGAGCTGATGCTGGAGAAGAATATTACATAAAAGTTAATCAGCTTTTATCTTTAGGTGGAGGCTTTTTGTGTAAAATCATATCTAAAAATCAATCTATTAGATTCAAGGTTCCTGTTGTGGATGCTGGTGACAAAGTTGTGTTTTTGGGTGCTTTCCCAGATAATGTTACGAACGTAATCTCTTCAGCATCTTCAATAAAAATATATATTTATGACGTAGAAAATAAAATAATAGAAGTGTAATATAAAGTATGCCGATTATAACAGGTCCATCAGGCTCGACAGGCCCAAGTAATTCTTTTGAAATACGTGGTTTAGATATAGTTGATCTAGATTTTTATAGTAACATTGATTATACAGTATCACCTTCTACTTATGGACTCAGTTCTAATAGTAAGTTAATTTCAGGGTCGATTCTTCAGGAAGATTTAAGGTTTAAACTTACATTATTTGATACTTCAAATAACGAATCTATTACTAATTCATTTATAAGTTCTCCAGATTTTTCTGGAATAAAAGTAGATCTGTATGATTTAAATAGAAATTTCATAAGGAATGTAGTTCCTTTCACTAAAAACACTAATATATCATTAAATAGTTCTTCTTTAAGTAGTATTATAGAAAGGTATACAGGTTATGATGCTGTAAATAGTTATAGAACTTTTTTTCTTGATTTTACTAGTTATAGTGTTAATGGAAATAGCGATGTATACAGAAGCATATTAAATTATCCTGAAATTGAAATAACTGGTGTTGAGTTTATTAATACAAATCCTTTACAAGTTGCGCCGCTTTTAAATGATTATAGATATGCAAAATATATTTCTGCCACTTTAGTATCAAATCCAAATGACTTACCTTCTGGGAATGCTGACCTTTTTGATTTTCAGAGCGAGATCTCATCTCAAGTTTTTAATTATCAAAACAATAGAGTAAAAACTTTTTTTGAAGTTCTACCTCCAAATTCTGGGGCTGATTATGTTGATTATACTAATCCTTTTAATTTTGTATTTTTACCCTATGATTATTTTAATACTGGGAACTATTTTTTAAGTTCCGGTATTAAAGCTCCTTATTATTTAACAGAAACAATTCCTTCTTCTTTAAATAATTTAACAGGGTTCATATCAACATCTCAAAATAAATACGATAAAAATTTAGATACAAAAGCTGTAGTT
>Ga0208644_1004129_pt1 | contig 11014 bp, 28 predicted proteins | sample VirMetDEL_Nov_18_FD_184517 | JGI IMG/M metagenome (GOLD analysis project Ga0208644, IMG submission 184517) | Aqueous microbial communities from the Delaware River and Bay under freshwater to marine salinity gradient to study organic matter... | ecosystem: Environmental > Aquatic > Marine >... | reverse complement strand
CTGTCCAATTACCCATAGTAGAAGCTGTAGAAGAACCTACGCTTGTCACTTAGCAGTCCTCAGTGCATACCTAAGTCTTCTAGCAAAGTTGGAATCAAACCCATTCCTTTTAGAGAAGGCAACACCATTACCTATTTTTTCAAATGGATATAGGGCTTTATACTTAGCCATCTTGGTAAGTTTTGCTACTTGTCTTATCCTTGCACCGCTTGAAGTATTGGTTGATGTTCTTCCATATCTTTCCCAAATACCTTCTGTACCTTTACCACCTTTTGGAACGCCAAAGAAATATTTTTTCTTATTTCTTTTTATTTTATTCATTGCACCTTTAGTTATATTTCCTGATGCATATTGCGTTATACCTGATGTGTTCTTACTACTAGGAACAACAATAGAACTACGCTTAGGTGTTCTCGTTCCACCATCTACTTGTAGTTGCATGTAATCTTCTCTTTTCTTATCAACATAAACTACTGCTGTTAGTTGTGTCTTCTTGGCTTTATCAACCCTAAAAGCTTTTTGTGTATAAGGTGTAGGGTCATCAAACTTTTGTTTAGTTTGTTTTTTGTAAGTCTTATGTAATGCAAACGCTGTATCGTTTAGAGCTAACATAGTTGCAAAAGGTATTTGTTTCTTTTGTATAGAGCTCAATCCCTTTGTTACTTCTTTTATATTTGATTTGATATTTACTCTCATCCCTTTCTCCAGTAAGACTTGCCTTTAAACTTTAAACCAATCTCTTTAGCCTTCCTTCTAGCGGTAGATGGACTACAACCAAAAGACATTGCTGCATCATGTGATGACTTACCCTGCTTAATCATTTCCTTCAATTTTTTCTTATCTACTTCCATTTATAAGTTTTCATAATGTTCTATTAACTTATCAATATACCATTTAGCCTTTTGTAAGTCTTGTATGTTGGCATCCTTCATGCGATGTCTGTGTATGTACTTAATAGCTGAACCCTCTAGATAACTAGGAAACTCTGAGCCTAATTGTTGTTTAATGTACTCAATGCACTCCACCTTCCCGTTGTTATAGTGTGCAGGTCGTGACACTGGGTCATGCTTTTTATTTCTAATACTCATTTTTATTTCACTCCTTTTAAATAACTTATTAGCCTTTCGTTGGAAAGACCACTCAAAAAATCTATCTAACATTTCTCCTCACTATTTCATTCTTACATTTTTGTATGACCTTTTTCTTAGAACTTGATGATTCAATATAATCAGTTAATTCTTTTATTGTCATACTTTTAATATAAGAGTGTTCTACTGTTGTTTTCCCAGTAGCTCTATCTCTTACCTTTACACTTGGTTTGAATTTAATTGGCATTTATGTTCCTCAGTTAATTTATCTATTCTTATACAATATTTTTCAAAAGTAGATGTTGGTATCAAGTAGGCATCAATCTTTTTGCCTTGTATTCTGAATCCAACATTTTTTAAAATCTTCTCGTCTTCGATGCATTTGTTTATATTTTCAGTTTCAATCCAATATATTTTTGAATCAGTTATATACGCAAATATATTAGCGGTTGTTGCAGATATTCCTGACTTTACGTTTTGACATGATGATTCTATGAATATATTACCAGTACTATCTGTTTGTGCATCACGCTTTACTTCAACTGTCTTGTTAATTTCAGGAATCATAATGTCATATTCTTTATGATAACCATCTTGCTTGTAAGCTGTTTTATATTTTTTAAGAATCAACTCCAATATTAGACCCTCTCCTTTTTCACCAAAAGGTAAATCTCTATCTCGAAATTCATTCACTTTTCTTCTTCCTTATCTTTTTTCTTTTTCTTTTTCTTTTTGCCAAAGATAGCTTCCCAGTTATCTTCATATCTTTTTGTATTCTCTTTCCTACGACCTGAGCCTTTGCCACCATGCCACTTAGTCATAACTTATCCTTTGAAAATTAACAGCCTTATCTAATTTAGATAACAACTCCTTAGCCTTCATAAAATCTTCAGGTATACATCTTAATAATTCTTCTATGCTAAATATCATCATGTCAGGCTCATCTTTGTGTATCTTTTGTAAGATAGGCTTCTCATCATCAGTATCACAAACTAAAGCAGTCTTCTTATCAAAGTTAAAACATCTAGTATTAGGTTGTATTCTTGTATAACCACTTTGTTCACATTTCTTGTTAAGTGAATCAAAAGCTCTAGTCATCATTTCAACCATCTTAATCTTTTCTTTAACATGACCTTTGTAAAGTGCATCCTTAAACATAGATTCTGCTCTACAAAACTTAATCTCAAAATCTACACCCAACATCTTGAATATTCTTTTCCTAGAACCCCACCTCTCAAAAGATTCAGATTCATATATTCTTAACTTCTTCAATTCACTTTCAAAAGATTCATCTAAATATGTCTTCATTGGTTTGGTCTCCAATCGTGAAATTCATAGTGGTTTGGGTTGGTTGCTTTAGAAAAGCAAACCAAACCAACCAACTTTTTGATAATTTGGGCTAAAAAACCAAACCAAAACAGACCAAAACCAAACCAAAACCAAACCATATCAAAATACCTCATTATCAAAAGATTTTGACTGGTAGCCATAGCCTTCTTTGTAATGCACTAAATCATGTGCTTTTAAATCCGCTAATCTAGTTTTTAACGTACTATCTTTAATATCCATTCTAGCTGCTAATATTGAATACTTTACCCAAACACTAATAGGGTCATTTGGCTCTTTTTCCTTCTGATATTCTTCTATAGCATCTAATGTTTCTTTTCTTGCTGATGTAAGCATCATCTCTTTAGGAGACTCTAGCGTTAGTTTCAGTACACCTGAAGTAACATTACTAAAGCCAAAGACCTCTACTTCATGGAACTTAAAGTTCATAGGTTGTATTGGTCTACCATCTTTAACAAGTGTTTGGTCAACAGATACAAGCATAGCATCATCATCACCGCTTCTTTTAACCCTAAATTCATAGTCAAGTGCTGCTGGTAATACTGAGCTTCCTCTAGCCCTTGCTGAAGAGCCATGACCAGTATGATGTACTATCACTATAGAAGCATTAAACTCTTCTTTAAGCATGTCTACACGCTGTATAAAGGTATTCATATCTTTGGTGCTGTTCTCATCTAAACCATAGTTTCTAGCAAGGGTGTCAATGATAATCATACCTATACCATTGTTTTCAGCTTCTATATCTCTACAAACCTGTTGCAAGATAGCAAATTCCTCATCATCACCTATTCTTGAACCTCTATTAGATACAAGCAAAGGTTTCTTATCTAAGTTCATGCTATAGAACTGTTCATAGGCTTTTATACGTCTACCAACTGCGTTAGTGCCTTCTCCTGCAAGATAAAGTACAGTTGATGGTTTAGTTTCATATCCATAGAAATCCTTACCTGTAGCAACTGCACAACCCATAGCAATGGCTACAAATGATTTACCTGTCTTAGGTGCACCAAATATAGAAGTAACAGTTCCACGTTCTATACATCTATCTACCAACCAATCAGGCTCAGTAATATTAGCCATGATTTCATTAACTGTTTGGAAATATAAACTACCTTTTGGTCTTTTAGCGGTATTGCTTGTTATGTAATCTTCTAATGATTTAGAGTCTGCAAAATAACCTGATTCATACGCATCCCATAAATCATCTTTTTCATTAAAATCTTTTGGTGGTTCAGCAATTAAAACACTACAACCATTTTGTTTTAGGTGACTAGAAATCTCATTAGCAACCTTCTTACCAGCTTCATCATTATCAGGAAATATCCAAACGTCTCTTCCATAGATAGGTGACCAATCAGCTTTATTCCAACTATTTACACCACCATGCCATGTACAAGCATCACCATCCTTTCTTATAGCTTCACATCCACGCAATGCTTTCTCACCTTCATTGATAATGATAGGTTTATCAGGAAAGTTATTGGTGTGGTAAATAGGTAATAACCCTTCAGGTCTACGCATAGACCATGAACCATCAGGATTCATACTGAAGGGTGCATACTTCTGTTTGATAGGATGCCCATCAGGAAACCTCATAACCCAAAAATTAGTAGAATACTGCACTTTTACTATTGCTTGAGAATGAAGTTCCCTCATTTGGACTTTTGTAAAAGACCTTGCATTGCCCTTGTTAGTGCCATTTGGGGGAGTCACACTAACGCTGAGTAAGGAGTCATTAGGCAATGCTTGGTCATAACCAAACTGTTTTAAAATCGTTGACACATCTTCATTGAGGTATTTTATTAAATCTACAACCCCACCACCAAAACCTTCTTCAAAGTTATAGAAAAGGCCTTTTTCTAGGTTTAGAACCATACTCCCATGAGTATTCCATCTCATTTCTGTAGATGAAATACTCTTAGGCTCACCTAATAGCTGCTTTGCTACTTCAGGTGCGATTCTTTGCCAATCTACGCTTGACATCTAAAATGGTATATCGTCATCGCTAAGTTCAGTCTTAGCTACCATTTCAGCTACTTTATCTGCTAGTCCCTCATTAGGAGAAACAAAGCCATCATCATTATCAACTGGTGCATCAGGGTCAACATACCAATCAGGTACTTGAAAACCTCTATCACCCCATTTAACAAATTCAAATGTAAGTTCAGATGAAGTACCCATACCTACTTGAATAGGTTTAGAGCCTTTATATTCCATTACTGGTAACTTACCCACGTTAGCATCTTTCTCATGCCAAAATGTGCCTAACATTTTATTAAAAGCCATAGCTTCAGCTACAGTAAATCTTTGCCATAACATCGCATGACCACCATCAGGCATTACCCAACATGAAAATGCTCTCTTCCAATCATCAGCAGGTTTAGGGTCTACAACACCAAACTTTGCATCCCATTTATATTCAAATCCATCAGCCTTAGTATAACGACCCCAACCTGACTTGAATGTATCAATATCAAGTTGTAAGTATTTAAACTGAATTGGTGTTTCGCCATTTGCATAAAACTGTTGACCCATTGTTTTAAAGCCAAAGTAAATTTGCGGTTTCTCTTCGGTATTACTCATACCACCTAATATATCCATACTATACTCCTATGGTTTAATGTATTGTTCTATCAATACTGTTTATATAATCAGTTTCAAGTTGGGTGTAACACCTTTCCTTAAAACTTTCGTAATCCTCGTCATTAATAATGCCAAGAAATTCACATGCAACTAATATCTTGTCAAAAGACATTCTGCAATATTGTTCAAAATCTTCTTCTAGTAAATAACTATGTAAGTCCATTAGCCTTTTGTACGACTTCATCTAACCTCTCACATACTTCTGATAGTGGACACATATAGTATTGTTCCCAATTCTTTTTATACCCACTCTCCATTAGATATAGAGGTATCACACACATAATCTTGCGTCTATCATACTTATAAATTAATACTGGTATTAGGTCATCATTAGCACTCTCAACTGCTTGATTCCACCAGTCGTTTTTAAATACATCACTTCTACCAGTGCCTTTGTATCGTTTACATTCTATTGCCAAGTTACCCCAGTAAATATCAGCCATGCCTTTGGTTTGATATTGGTCTAGGTTTCTTTTAACAGTCTTGGTGCTACCTTTAGATGCAAGATAAGTATTAATCTTTTTGCATATAACTCTTTCGAAAGCTGCACCTTTTGTTCTGCTGTTAATTGGCATCTATAAAAATCTCCTTCTTACCAGTAGCATGATAAGTAATAGTTAATGTATCTCCATCTTTAACTTCTGTATAACCAGCACCATTATTAACGTGGATATACCATTCATCTTTCTGCTTATTCAGCTTTAATCTTTGCGTTTCAACTATATCGCTATACTGAGTCATTGTTCTTCTCAGCTTCATAAGTCACCATGCCAAGTTTTATTAACATCTGACTGGCTTGTTCTATTGTTAAGTTGTTTTGTATTGCAAAGATTTTTATGTCTTTGTGTAGCTCTTCAGGAATCCAAAGTGCTTTTTTTATTACTTCATCCATTGTTTTGACTCTCCATATTTATATTAAAATTAATTTGATAATAAAGCAAAGACTTTATTACATCTTTCTCCAAAAACCTTATACTGTTGTTAAGGGCAAAGGATAAACTCTCCATACTATACTCTAATACTCTCATTATCTTTTTTGCCCTTCTTGTCTTTTAGGGTAATCCATTATTTTATAATTTAGTTGTTTTAATAAACCCTTTCTTTCATTCTTGCCACCAAGAAAATAAATGTATCTATGCTTTCTTGGTCTATCTACTTGTTCAAATTTTTCTTTATTAGATTTTCTTTCTTCCAAAGAATAGGATTCACATACAGTTTTACTATGTATATTACTACCAATCATTCTCCATTCTTTTCTTTTATCAGATAGACCTGTATAAATAAAATTAGTAGCTTGATATACAACACCAATATGGTCTTGCTCGGTATCAGCATAAGAAACTATTATTCTTGGTTTGGGTAATAACTTAAAAGATGCACCAATTAATATAGATGCTTGATTCTTTTTATTATCTTTTAAAACCAATCTATTTAATTCTAAAACTATGCTTTTATTCTTTTCACCTGCTATACCTTTACATAATGCTGGTGATGGTGGTGACCCATAGCTAACCATACCTATAAGTTGATTATCTTGAAACAAGCCATAAGCATAACTGATAGATGGCATACGTTTAGCGTAATGAATATCTAATATAAATGGCTTTGTATCTTCATAGGATATTCTCTCAATGTTGTATTCACCAACATAAACACCATCTACATCATCGTATAATGCTCATATCTATCTCCTACAACACCAAATCAATAACATTAGGACTATTGTAAATACTCAAAGGTTTGCCTTTCTTGTATTCTTTATAGTCTTCTAAGTAAGTTTCCATGATTGACCAACCAAAGTCCATTTGCTCTTTAGTCATTCTAAATACCTTAGATGCATAAGGATAAGTCTTTTCTTGGGCAACAAACATAAAGTCAGTTACCTTATAACCAGCAGCTTCCATGCCACGCCTGTAATATGCTGCTTGTAAGTCGTATCTAAACTTTTTAACAGACTTTGCAAAGGTGTAAGGTTCAACTGATTGAGTAGTCTTGTAGTCCACTATAACTATCTCATCTTTTGAATCAGTATTATCTAAAGGTGGACATATCAAGTCAGGTCTACATTTACACAATACATCATCTTCATACCAGTAAAAACTAGACTCAGGAACTTTACCTTTAGCATCAAGATAAGCATTACCTTCATAAATCATCTTATCCTTCATGCCTTGTATAAGTTCTACATCAGCTTCTTTAAGCACAATAAGACCACGCTTCTCGTACTCTTCTTTAAGTTCTTTATTTGCCTTTGTGTAAGGACTACCGCTAATTACAACCACTTCCTTATCAAAGGCTTCCTGACCTTCTACAAGTAATGAATGAGCAGCAGTTCCAAACCTCATGGCTGGTGTTGTTTCTTGTTGATGCTCTAGTGCATGTAATTGTGATTCACCAAACCTTCTTATAAAACTACTGCTAACACCAACACCTGCATGATAGTCTTTATTAGGTATATCTTTAAACACCCATGCTTTGCCACGTTGCTGGGACTGGTATTCTTTTAGCTCTTCTATCACTTAACCACCCCCATCAAATATGCTATCTCAGTCAAAGACTCTCTGACCTTATGCTCATCATTGCCAACTTGAACTTTAGTCTCGCCAGTCATAAAGTCTTTGTAATAACCTCTAACCTCTCTTTTAGGTAGGCGGATTTCTCCGCCACCTAATATATTAAATACTACTTCCATTTATCTCTCCTTTTATCTGACTCAATCGCCATTAGTATTACCAAGCAAGATATATATCCCACTATTAACATGATTACATATTCCATTACAAAACCCCCTGAGCTTTCAGTTCTTGCTCTGCTAATTCTTCAAATGATTTACCACCCATCTGCACATCCCAATCCATAGTAGATACACCCTGAGACATTTCTACATAATCTTTGGACTTACACCAAATCTTTTCTTTAGCAAATTGCTCTTTAAGATTATTAGGTATTTCTAAAGCAATATCATAATCATCAACATCCAACATACTGTAACAATTATCACATTCAATAGTTGCACAATCATCAACAAAGTCTCCTGCTTTGATTTGTTCCATCTGTAGCATTGCACTATATGAATAAGAACCACCACATGAGCAATCTTCTATGTGCTTGTTAAAAAATACTTCAGCACTATCTATGGAGTTATGACCCCAAGAATTAATAGTGCCTGTTACTTTGATTTTATTTTTCATTATTTACTCTCCCTTAAATTTATGCAGTCTTGCATGTGTATGATTAATAATTTCTTTAATATCATCTTCAATCCAGTTTTTAAGATATAGCCATTCTTCTTGGTTCTTAAAACTGGTTCTTGGATTTTTTAATTTATTTAGATTCTCTTGTAAATCATTGATTATTGAATTTGCTAACTTTTCTGAATGCATTACTTACTCCTCTTTTTAGTTAGTTTTACTTCGTGACCTTGTTTGATTAACCTAGCTCTTTTACTAGCCATGTAGAATAAGTTGCTAGTCTTAATGGCAACTACCCAGCCTAAGCTAGGTAGTTTTACTTCTAAAGTGTATCTAGTCATTACACCCCCCTTTTTTGTTGTCTTTGGATTTTCTTTATTTGCTTGTCGTATGACTTATAGTTATTAAGGTATTCCTCTCTTCTAGCTAAGTTCTCTGATGGTGTTTCACCAGCGAAAGGTCTCATATTGTTATATGCCTTTAACCATTGTGTTCTTTCTTTTTTTAAGTTTTCTAGTGTGTTCATGTTTGACTCCTTTTTGTTTAACATAACGTATTATATACATTTATATATTTAAATGTAAACATTTATTTTAATTTATTTTAAAGGGTTCAATACTGGCACTTGGCTAAGTGTATCTAAGGTTTCTTGTAAGGAATCTATTTCTAGGGTTGGGGTGATTATCTTTTTATCAAAGGTAAAGTAGGTTTGCGAAGTAGTATTTGGTTTGAAGAGAATTCGCTTATGTTCTTGGCTAAAGAAAACGAAAGCAAGAATATCACAATGATAGTTTTTATAAGTCTCTGACATTGCTCTTGATGTTTCAGATGCAAAAGTATATTTGCCTTCTTTGGATTCTCTTCTGCTTTTGACTTGGACTGTGTATTTTGCATTGGCAAATTCTACCATTAAATCTGCTGGATGTTTTTCTTGGGTTGAATAGCAAAAGTCAGCGTATTCTAATAAGAATGTTTGTACTAAGGATTCCCCTAAAGCACCAAGTCGAGAATTACTTTGGTGGTCTTCCGATGTCTTTTTTGGCATCTTTAGTACACAATGCTAGTTGTCGTGAATTGTAATTTGCCCTGTTTGGAGTTTGTATAGCATATTTGCTATCTAATAATTCTTCTGATGCTTCTAACCACATCCCCATTTCCATTAAGGCTCTTGTTCTTCTAAAACCCATAAAACCTTTGATACCCATTTGAAATGACATATCAACACAACAAAGCTGTGCTTTTTCAGGAAAGCTACGCCAAACAGTCCAGTACTCATCAAGTTGGCTCATAACTCTTTTAATATCGTTATCAAGTAGATACATAGCTTCATCTTCTGTAACACCTCTATCTTGTAAGTTTCTACCTACACCAATAGTCCATCTACCTTCACTACATTGATAAAGGGTACACATAACCCCTTCATGCCTGACTAGCATTTCTTTTACTTTATCGTACATATTATTTGTTATGAACTCCTCTGAACTTCTCTGCTGTTCTAAGTGATGACATCCCAAGTAGGGATAAAAGAATTGTAGTAAGTTGCGAAAAATCAAACTCAAGCTTTTCAAGTTGTAAATCAGTACCGCTAACTACAGCTATCCAAGTTGCGATAGGCAAGATAATGTAATGAGTGCAAAGACTAAACCCACAAACATATCCAATGCAGGGTCGCCATGACGATACAAACCAGTTCCCGTTTTTCGCTTCTTCAGCATTAAGGCTAATCTGTGCTTTATCCAAAGATATAAGTTCTTTTTGTAAGTCATGTGATAGTTGTTCTTTTAAGTCTTTATCCTGAACAAATTTATCCAAGACGTTGTTTGCTACTTCAGCAATTTTGGTTATGCTCAAAACGTGCTTTTTACTATTAGGGTTATTAAAGAAGCTACAATAGTTGTAAGACCACCAAGAAGCCAAATTTTTGTGCTATCTACTGACTTTTGTAATGCATCAGTTTTTCTATAGATGGTTTTCCAGCGTTCTTGACATATCGCATCATGCTTTTCTAAATCAGATGCCACTGATGCAATAGTCTTTTTTGTAGCCATTAGTTTTCCTCTGTTACTTCCTCTTCTTTAGGTAGAGTTTTATCAAGGGCTTCAATCAATATGTTCTTATGATTATTAATCATATTATATAGATTGTAACTTCTTTGTAGCTCAGCTAGTTCTCTTCCAGCTACGTTTAATTCAACAGCTAAACGAGTTTGCTCTTCGTTTAAATCTTCTGCTGTATATTCTCTACCATTAAAATTAATTATTACGTTTTTCTCTTCACTCATATTACTCTCCAAGTATTTTATTTTTAATAAGCTTTAGCCATTGTGGCTTCTTTCTTTTTATTATAAATAAAGCTATACCTATTACAATAATTAATCCTATTAAAGTATCCATATATTATTCACCTATTGTTTTTGTTTCAGTAGTTGGGTTAATCTCTTCAGATATTTTTGAGTCTAAAGCAGATTTTAAGTTTGCTACTTCCTCTTCACCCATAATGCCTTCTACCCAACCAGTAACCACTTCATTAGTTAAGTCTGCAAAAGGTATAAAGTCAGAACCAATATCATCAAGTGATAATGATTGTGTGCCATAAACACTAGCTGTATATGGTACTTCTTGACCATCTACTTCGTGTGTCTCGCTGCTTTCAGCGTTTAATCTCCAATGTACATTGTAAACTGTGTCGCTGTGTTCTTCGTATGTGGGATAAACATCTACTGTTTTACAGTCCCAAGTGTATGTG
>Ga0208644_1004120_pt1 | contig 11031 bp, 17 predicted proteins | sample VirMetDEL_Nov_18_FD_184517 | JGI IMG/M metagenome (GOLD analysis project Ga0208644, IMG submission 184517) | Aqueous microbial communities from the Delaware River and Bay under freshwater to marine salinity gradient to study organic matter... | ecosystem: Environmental > Aquatic > Marine >... | reverse complement strand
TCAAAGGAATGATTAGCACCGCACCGATAATCCAACCACCGGCTTCGATAACCAATCCCATCAGCGGCCAGAATCCGGTAACAGGTTCAGCGCAGGATTGCCCATCCAATCCAGTGGTCATCAAATGAGTTGCCCCCGCTCCAACTGCGGCTCCTGCCGCCGCACCCGCCGGGCCACCCACTAAACCGCCGATCCCCGCCGCCGCTCCAGATACACCTGCGGTCGATAGCGCGGCGCATCCAGATACAAAAGGCGCGGCAAGAATCAGGCCGATGGCTTTCATTTTATGTCGAGTTCCTTATAAAGCCGCTCGACGTATCGGCTTGCGAACTCCGGCAAGAAGAAAGGCACGATGGCGTGAATCATCACGATAATCGATGCGACAGCAAAGCCGACGCTGATACCGGCGGCTCGCTTAAAGTGTTCCCACCAAGCGGCCCAACCTTTCTCTATGTGTTTTGAGTCAAATACTTTCATCACCACGCCTTGCACGACCAATATCGTGCCGTTAATTTGCTCGGAGGATCGGTATCGCAACGCATCCGGGCGCGGAAGTTTTTACGCCGCTCCGGGAATTGCTTTTGAATCCTCATATCTGGATCGCCAAAGCGGACAAGTTTTACCTCGTCCTTTTCTTTGGCAAGCACGGCGAACTTCTTAGACTTGCCGGGAGTGCGCTTCGGCTTGTTATAGCCAGAGAATCGTTCGCCGCGATAGGTAATCATTAGCGCATCCGTTTGCGACCATTGTTCTTGCCTGAATATGATTTCTTTGGCTTGGTCTTTTTCATCATCGGGTTGCTGTAAGGTATGTTCGAGTTTCCTACTTTGGGCATTGTTATTTCCTTTTCATTTGTTTGCGGTAGCCGGACGCATAAATCGCTTGCGCCTGTTTATCGGCTTGCTCTCGGGTCGGATAGCATTTGCCAGTGGTGCCCCATTGATAGCCGAGTTTGCCGTTCGGCAATGTGCAACGCTGAACAGGCATTAGCGCATCTCTTTTCCGAAAGCGCGGTCGATAGTCGATTGCAATGTTTGAATTTGAAATCGCATCACGTTCAAATCTTTGATTGCTTCAGCAATCGAGTGATGATCTTCTGTGAGTTTCTTTAAGTTATGGATTTCAAGGGCGCATTGTTGCGCTTCGGCTTCGAGTTCCGGGATGGTCTTGTCGGTGTATTTCTGCAACGCCGCAACATCTGACGAAAGGCCAGAAGCCCACCATATCGCGGTCACGCTTTGCCCGATCACAAAGATGATCGCGCCAATAAGGTAAGTCGGGATATTCATGCGTTCAGCCATTTAGTAATCATCGATGCACCGGACGCTGTGATCGTGGTTATTGCTATCAAGATGCCAATGCCGAGACCGCGATGAGTATTTAACTGAGCCTCTAGGCGACTCATTCTGTCGCTCATCTCGTGCATCATTCTTTCTGTGCTTTCGACCTTTTCCAAAAGGCGTCCGAGTTCTTTTGCGGTTAGGTCGCTCATAGTTTGTTGCCTTCTGGAAAATCAGGCGATGGGTTGATAGAAAAAGAAAAGCCTTCGCCGGATTGACCAGTGAACACAATGCAAGCGGTCTCGCCTTCTACTTTATCCATGCGAGACATAACTAAAGTGCTTGTGGTACGTTCTAGGTTAGTGAAAAAGATGATCGTTGAATTATCCGTTTGATGGCTCAACATAACCGGAGCCTCTTTCCAATCTTTCGCAAGCAGATCGATCATAAATTCGAGCGAATCCGCGCAGAACAACTGGAAAAGAACCTCAATCGGATAAAGACCGGGAGGCGCAGGCTGTTGCGCTACCGAAGGCGAAGCCCACAGCGCGACGATTAGCGCAAGTGCTTTTCTCATCAGAGATTGTCGATCACAAATTTGATCTCATCTACTCCCGGCGCAGAATCAATATCCGCTTGAATAGTAGCGTACTTATCACGGATAGCCTGCCGTGCCGCCTCTGCTTCTACTGCGTCATTGCCGGGGATCTGCTTCATAATCACTTCATCATAAGGCGCAAACTCTTCAGCACGTTTGGCACGTCGAATGTCGTGGGCAATGCCTTTTGCTTTGTCGATGTTGATTACAATCATTCGGCATACTCCCATGCGTTGCGGAATGTACGATCAGAAGGAACGTCAGCCTCATCAATAATTTGGTAAGCCTTTCCCGCAGGTACATCTTTAGCGGCTAGTTCTTCGATGGTGTGGTTTGCAAGGTATTCAGCAGAAGGAACAATTACTGCTACACCGCCTTCGTCTGTTGGATAAATAATACGTTTCATCTAATAATTCCTACGCAATTCTGACTCCAATCATTCGCCGCAAAATACCCAACGCTATATGTATAACCCGTTGCAATTCTTACCGATCCTGTACTGAATGTTTCTATTGCAAGAAGCGGACCGCCTGTAGAGTCAAATGTTATTGGATCAAATCCTGTTGTTCCAACAGTAACGTAATTTGCATCAGGCATTGCTGTCGAAAAATTTATTGTGTAATCCCCTGTTGCGTGATCTGTTATAGAACTAACATTAGCACTTTCTCTAATTGCTACCGTTCCAGTTCCATTAAAGTTCACCCAAGCCCTGCAACCATATGCAGTAGCGGTTGAACCGTAGCCTGAGTCGAACTGCAAGTTATCGCTTGCGTCAATCGCTAATGCGCCAGACGACGCTGATGCATTGATTGAAATTGCGGCGGGAGTAAAACCAGAATCAACAGTTGCGCCAGAACCTAGTGCGAATGTTTCCCCTGACTCGCCTAAAGTAATCGTCCCAGAAGCAGTACGCGCTGAGAGTTTGTCCGTTTTTACATGGCTCATGGTTTGGGATACCTCGATTTGATTTCTTGACGGATCGCCTCAAGAGCGGTGACTGCTGACATTCGTTCTTCTACCACGCCTTCCCAGAGGGCTACAACGAGTGATTCGATGCTTGGGTATTCAGCGGCGCGATCTCGTTGGTATTGGGTGGCGGCTTGTTCTGCCTCCCACTCTGCATGAGAGGCTTCGATTTGGGCTTTCGTGGGTTGCGGCGATGCACTGTTCCATTCTTTGATGTAAACGCCTTGTCCGTCATCTTGTAGGATGAAGTCAGCCTCTGGGGTAAAGCCTAATTTTTCTAATGCGTATGCTGTAATCATGGTTACTCAATCAGTTTAAAAATAGTTAAATGAGTGGATTGCGCTCTAGTTATAGTTGGAGATGCTCCACCGCTGTAATACGCATAAAGTTCTATATAATCTCCGGCAGATAATTCAATTGCACCGTTTGTGGTAGGAACGGCGGCGTAAGCCTTTCCACTTCCATAAAACCGCCAATAATTTCTCCAACTTGCATGAAGTTCGCTTCCGTTTTTGTAAATCGTTGCAAGTGCCTCTTGCAAATCTCCACCAGCGTTATACAAACGAACAGCGCCAGAAATAAAATACTTTCCTCCCTCTCCAGTAGGAACAGTCCACCTGTAATTACCAGAATCCCATCCGCTATCAGTATCAATATCTACACTGTCTAACTGTACTTTTGTCCAAGTAGATACTGAAAGAGATTGGTCAGAATTTCCTACTGCCCTAAAAACAGGTGTATTGTTCCCACCAAACCCACTAGCCGTACCCGCATTGCTGATTATGGCTCCTGATGCGACGGCAAGCGTTGCCCCAGAAGGCAGAGTAAATGTATCGCCGCTGTCTCCTAATGTGAAAGCCGTACCAGTGGCAGGGCTAATCTTGTTTGCTTTGATTTCCGATGCCATTAGACCGCTCCAATCAATGCGTTAATCTCTGCTTCGGTCAATCCCAAAGCCTCTAGTTTGGATCGCGCCGATGCCTTGTCCGCTTCCGCTTGCAGTTGCTCTGCGGTTGGTTCTGGTTCGGGTTCCGGTGGGCGAGGCACAAATGCACCGTCGATGTAAGCGCCGCCGATCCATGCGTCGTGAGTGGCTTCGATAAGTTGACCGTCTGCCTGATATTCGCCGCCGTCCCATTGAATGAGGTTCTGCACGATGCCGTCTTTAACTATTGCGTATTTGTGGCTCATCCTGCTATCTCCGTTACGATTACGATGCCGTCGCCACCAGATCCGCTGTTACCTGCGTTGATGGATGAATCTCTACCACCTCCGCCTGCTCCATAACCAACCGCGTCCTTTAAAGCGTCGGAAGGCTCAGGGCTACTCCTGTTTATTCCAGGAAATCCCAAAACGGATTGACCAAATCCCCCCTGCCCTGAATAGTATGATGAACTTGGTCCGCCTTGAATGTTGATATCTCCGCCCGTGGCAGTGCCACCCGCCGTTGACCTGTTGACGCTTGCCGATGAATTTGCGCTTCCGCCTACTCCGCCATTTCCAGTTATAGTATTTGTTCCATCAGACCAACTAGAATTGCCGCCCGCGTTTGGCGTTCCTGCAGAGGCGATGCCCGCCCCGCCTGATCCAACGGTTATGGTTGAACTAGCGATAGATGAGACGTCTATAAGTTTTTTCGCATAGCCTCCACCAGCGCCAATATGTGCATAATTGCTGTTCGTATCGTTAGACCCACTACCACCAGCGCCCTGCACCTCAACAATCACGCGCTTAATCGTGACGCCAAGTGCCGCTTCACGAGTTGCTTTCGTCCAAGTGCCAGATGAGGTAAAGGTTGATACACCGACAATACCGGAGGCAAAACCAGATGCGCTTGCTCCTGATCCTAGTGTTACGGTATCGCCGGAGCCGCCGATAGTGATGGTGGTTCCGCTCTGCGGGATGATTGCGTCTACTGAAACCTGACTCATAATTAAACTATTGTCCAAGTGCTACCCGAAGGCACGGTTATAGTTCCCACGATGGTGACTGGGCCTGCCGTCATCGCGTTGTAATCTGTGGTGATCGTGTAATCCTGATCGATGCTGATTTCGTTTTCCCAGAAGGTTTCCTCGCCTGATCCACCAGTTGCGCCACCGCCTCCGGCTCCGCTGATCTGAAGCCAATCCGTGCCGTCAAAGGCAAGAAGATAAAAAGCATCGGAATCAATATCGCCTGCGGATACATTCTGCTTTGTCCCGCTGACCACTTTCTTAATCGATACCGCGCCATCGCTTGTGCCGACGTTAAGCGTCGAGGCGGCGGTGTTGTTATTGTTCGCTTTGAAGATGATGGTGTATCCGGTGTAAAGCGAATCCGAAACGGTAGCAGTTGGGTTGGTGACGCCGGTGTAAGTCGTGGTCGATGAACTCGTGTCCGGTACATACCAACGCGAGTCGATAGGGGCATTCCATCCCGGAGTGCCGCCACCGGCAAGACCAGAGATTTCGTCCTGATTGTTTTTCGCGTGTTGGGACAAAGACTTGGCATATTCGTACCAATTAGTTGTACCCTTCGCGAGCGCAATGATCTGCGCCAGTGAATAGGTAGGGCTTTCAGCCATTACAAACCTTCCTCGATTGTGAATTGAACCGTTGAGCCGACGTAAGAGATATCAGCACTGCCGTAATCTGTCAGCCGTCCGAGAATAGTGTTTCGGCGTGTTTGCGCCGTTGCATCATCAGGAAAGGCTGACCAAAGCACATCACCGCGCCGACCAACGGAGCGGAATACTTCAAGCACATCGCCTTCTTGAATTTTATCTAAAACCGCGCTCGTTGCGCTTGCGTATCTGAAAGGATCGCGGCTATCGGAGCGCAATGCGCCGCCGCGTGTTCGCGTCAGTTCGGTCTGCTCGTCCCATCCCATGCTGTAACCCTGCACGACCGGAATATCGATGCTCTGCCCGAGTTTGATGCGACCGGCTTGAATATAGCCGTCCGCGTTAGCCGTATCGGTAATGATGACGCGGAAATATCGCGCCACATAAACGTCGCCAAGCCAAATCACGGTAAACGGTTGCGCCCATCCTTCCGATGAATAACCGCCGTATCCTTCCATGCCATACGGCCCCTCGCCCCATCCGTAGAGCGGATCAGTGCCTTCGACCGTGTTGTCGTAAACGATATCGGTGTGCGCCGCGTCGTTGCTCAAGGTGAGCCGGACGGATGCCGTGCCATCATTGGATAGATTGTGCGCGTAGATGCAGAAAGCATTATTGCGCTTATCCTCACCCAGATCAGCGGTTATCGTCTGTGCGGCTGTGGATGTGCTTCGCCAGATGCGTCCGGGTTGCACGTTCAGCAAGTTGCTTGCGAGATAAGTTCCCGCCTCGCTTGTTGCTGTAAGCGTGAGGCCGTCGAGGTGGCTAGTGCCTAAAAGTTTGCTATCGCCCATTTATTGCCACAAATCCACTTCAATTTTGTTATCGAGCAAGTATTCCGTGATGCCTGTCACGATGCACTTGCTCCCACTTGAAAGCCCGAATCGATCATCCTGCAAGGTCACGCAAGAACCTATTTCAATCTGCAAGGGCGCGACGTATGCGCTGACATTGTAGGTATATCGCTGAACCTTAAAAAGATTTAAAAGGCGCGTGGCTTCTGTGCTTGCGTCACTCGATCCCGCGATGGTACTCGGCAGAATGTCAGGGTCTTGTGCAAGCAGGTGAGTTGTTTTGACGGTTGCATCTTCGGCTTTCGCTACGTTTAAAAACTCTACTTCGAGAAATGCGCGTTGCTCTTCTGTTACGTCTGCTTTAGCGCCAACATCCATTTTTTTATGATTGCGCTTATATCCGACCCGGACTCGCCATTCGGGTACGTCGGCCTTTTGGATATTTAGATCGCCATGCGATTCAAGATTATCGATGGTCAATTCAGATGTCTCGCCTGATGGGTCATTTAATCTTGCAAGAGTAAACTTACCATCACGATCAAAACCATAATACCAACCTGCAGGAAGAACAGAATCAAGCGCATCCAAAAGATTCGTGCGCGTATCAAAATACATTCCTATGGTGTAAGGAAAGTCCGTGTTGAACTGCGTAAATGCGGCAGTATCCAGATCGGTGGGATCGGTTAGCACTCGACCGACGATCTCTCTGATTATGTCGCCGGGAGTTGTTTTATATGAGCCGCCAGGCTTGTGGCCTTGAACGTCGCAAGTAACGTGACCTTTAGGGTCAGAGTTAAGCGTGAACTTTCCGTTGGTTAAATCTTTAGTGACGGTCAACGATGTAACGTGTCCGTCCACATAAACTTGAACGATGTCCTCGATCTGCCCTTCGTGCACTTGGTATTCGTGCGTTGTCTGATCGATTAGCGTTGGTTCAATGTTGTAAACCTCGCCATAGCAAAGCGGTATGACCTGATCGGTCTCCACGCCAGAAGCAATCAAAGAAGTCTGCAAAGGCACATCGAGTTTGCGCTGATTGTCGCGCAGGGTCAGATTAAGCGTGTAATCGTCGGCAATCGAAAGCCGCTCGACGACGCCGGTCAGGATGGTCCTAAAGTCCGCAATGTCCCAATAAGGATCGCCAATCTTAATAATCGCGTCCCTGCCATCCCATGCGTAATTGATCCAAGCGTCCCTATCGCCGTCGCTGTTATCTATCGATATCTCACCTATTGAGACAAAAGAACGACCGCCGAACGCCTCGCTCATCGTCGTGCTGAAGAAAGGCGAACCCTTGAGGACGCCTTCGTAAGTCGTATTTGCCGGGGTGTCAGACGCGCCCGTGTGAAAGTATTTCGACCCCAGATAGTAGGTCGATTCACTGCCCCCGCTGTAGGCTTTCACTTCGGCTAACAAAACGCGCTCCTGTTGAGGGTCTGCAAGCCAAGCCTGATATTCTGCATCTGAAACACTCAATGCCGTCCCATTCCCGCCATAGCAAGTTGACCACGGCTTACCGCGCCGACGATTGGCTTGGCGACCACGTTAGCAAGATCAGCACGAAGGGCGCGTAGTTCTTTCACCACACCGCCGCCATCGCTACCGCTTGCGCGTTGCTGATTCGGTGTTTCGACTGTGACGCGCTCGCCCGGTGTTGCCATGAACGACACCCGTTGCGAATCCGTACCGCCGCCACCGCCGACCATAAACGAGCCGCCGTGTTGCCTGCCGCCGCCATTTGTTTCAAAACTAGCGGCTTGCCGACCTTTGTCGATAGCAATCTGAGCGGCTTCGGCTAGGCTTTTCATCGCGCCTTCGGAATCCTGCACACCGCGCACGATGATATCGAACACATCGGCAGACATATGGCCGAATCCTTCGAGGCCCATCTGCGCCATCTGGGTTGCTGTCACAAACCCTCTTTGCATGATGTTTTCATATTCATTTGATCTAACATTGATCTTCATTAAAGCATCAACACCAGATTGACCCATTTTTGCGTAAGCAAGGTCTGCTTCAAATAATTCTCGATTTACTAGTGCGATTCCTTCTTTTGCGATTGTCATATCGCCATGAAGGGCGCGGAGTTCTTCAGCCTGTTTAACAAATGGGCCTTGACGCTCAACAATCTCCATCAATTGACTGAAATTATTTGCTGTGACAATTACATTTCCAAAATCATCCTTCATGCCTTTTAGTTGGAAACGTGTCAGACCAAGTGATTTATTCGCAAGTTCGCCAAGAACTTTCGCGGCAGTCTCACCGACTTGAATATAATTTTTGCCTGCGTGTTCTCCTAATTTGACAAATTCATCAGCCAATATGCTTTCTGAAGCAAGATTGCTAACAATCTCCGGGTTATTCATCAAACCACGGAATTGCCCTTTTAACCATTTCTTATATTTGGCGTTTTTCAAAAATCCAAATAAAGCGATTCCAAGAGGAACAGCAAAACCCGCCGCGCTTGCTAATGCACTTGATCCCATCGCACTGCTCGCCGCCGATCCTACGCTTGATGCCGCGCTTGATACCGCCGTGCTTGCTCCCGTTATGCTCGAAGTGATACTGCTGAAAACACCTTTTATTGCTGTTCCGATGCTACTAATCCCGGACATAATCGAGGAGCCTATGCCGCCTGCGGCTGTGCCGCCTGTTGCGCCTCCAGTAACTGTGCTGATTGCAGTAGAAATTGCAGAAGTGATGCCTTCTTTTTCGCCTCCACCGCCAGTAAATATTTTGCTAAATATTCCGCTGATGATCGATCCGATATCTAAACCGCCTCCACCGCCTGCGCCCGGAATCAATTTACCGAAAATTGCATCCCATGTTGCTTGCGCCGCAATCTTTGCAAGCATTTGCAGAAACATAGTTTCAATAGTGTCAATGAAGTCTTTAAATGTCTTGATAGTGGATTTGCCAGTAAACAAATCCGACCACATTGTTTCCCAACTTCCTTTGACTCCATCGATAAATCCATCGATAGATTCTTTTAAAGTATCTGTCGATTCGGCTAATTCTGTTGATGCTTCATCTGCGCTAAATACGCTTTCGGCAAGTTTATCTATCGCTTTCGTATAAACATCGCTACTTATCTTGCCTTGTCGAAACATCTCATCAAGCATTTCTTGTTTATCGAAAAACAAAGATGCCTCAAATTCTGCATTTTCTAACGACTCCGCATATTTATCCATTGCGGTTTTTGCTTTTTGTGTTTGATCCTCAGCAACAGTCATGCTTCTTGAAGCCGCATTTTGCGCTTCTTCAAGATTTTTTAATGCTTCTTTTGCTATTTCTAATTCAATGCCTAAATCTGCAAAAGCATCTTCCATCTGTTTTAGTTCATCACGAGTAGTGTTTCCTAAAACATTTTGCAATCCTTCCATTACTTCATCGCCAACTACTACTTCACTGTTCAGATTCTCTAATTCTTTTTTTGCTGACTCTATGGATGATTCAAGTTTTTTCATTTCTCCTGTAATGCGAGAAATAGAATCAGTAAGTTGTATTTTGCTGAATAGCGTATATTCATGGCGAAGATTTCTAATCGCTTGTTCGTTATCTTTTAATTTTTTAGTGTTGCCGTTTAAATCCATTCCGAAATAAAAGAATGCAGTTCCGGCTAATGTAAGAAGACCGGGTATGCCTCCAAGCATTCCAGATATTGCGACTCCCAATCCTCGCGCAGTAATGGTTGCCGCCGCCATTGCCGCTTTCATTCCGATAATTAATTTAGTTATTTGACTAACAATAAATAAATTAGTCACTGCAAGCGCAACAAACTTTATCTCGGTTGCCCAATCTTTAATGAATTGGATTCCTGCTTTAAGAGCGTCAACCGTATCTGTTAGCAACGGCAATAAAGTAGGCAAGGCTTCATTTGCCAATCCTTGTATTGCGCCTGTCAGGTTAGTCATTTCATCGTTAAAGTTAGCCGCCGCTGTAGCGGTTTCTTTGCTGATGGTTAAGCCTAACTGTCTTGCTTCATCGCGCACCTTTTTAATGCCTTCTGCGCCGCCTTGCATCGTTTGAATCAAAGCAACGCCTTCAGAGTCAAACAATTTCATAGCCAAGCGAACCCGATCCGATTCACTTGTAAGACCCATCAACGCATCCGCAACGACTTCAAATTTTTGATCGAGCGGAAGTTTGTTTAATTCACCGGCATCTAAACCAAGTTCACGAAGCGCGCCCTTTGCTTCACCGAAACCACCTGCGGCTTCAGCAACGCGACGTGTTAATCGTTGCATACCCATCGTGAGCGTTTCAAAAGTAACGCCTCCAATTTTGGCAACGTGTTCATACTCAGAAAGTGCCGAAACGCCTATGTCTAAACGTTTGGAAAGTTTGTCTAGACGGTCAGCGGCGTTAATGGTTTGTTTTACAAATCCACCAATACCCGCCGCACCCGCCGCGAAGATGAAACGCTTGGCTAAACCTTTAAGCGCATCGCTTGTGCGATTGAGATTATTGTCAACAGACTTAAACGCTTTTTGCGTTTTATCATGTGCAACTATATTGATTGTTGCGTCAGCAACTGCCATTAGCGTCTAATCTCTTTTTGTTGAGCCACCCACTCGAACCAACAAGCCCAGTAGGTTAACTCGTCCGTTGTCATTGTTTCGGTCAGTTCCCCGACCGTTTTGTGCAAATGCTCGGCGAGTCTAAATATCAGGATGATTTCTTCGTCGCCGCTTCTGAGTTTTTTCTTGCGTCCTCCACGGTTGTTTCTGGTTCTTCGTTCATGGCGTTAATCACGCGAACGATTACGTCGGGATCGACTGACTCCATCAA
>Ga0208644_1004119_pt1 | contig 11031 bp, 16 predicted proteins | sample VirMetDEL_Nov_18_FD_184517 | JGI IMG/M metagenome (GOLD analysis project Ga0208644, IMG submission 184517) | Aqueous microbial communities from the Delaware River and Bay under freshwater to marine salinity gradient to study organic matter... | ecosystem: Environmental > Aquatic > Marine >... | reverse complement strand
AGCGTAGAGTCCAGGCTTAGCCATTTAGCATTTCCATTTACGAAGAGCTAGTGCTTTGCGAGTAGGGCGACCCTTCTCATCTTTCATAGGTCCCTTTGCACCACCCATTCGGGCACAGAAGGAACGCTTACGTGGCCCTCCTTCAGGCTGTGGAGCCTTTAGGTTAGAGCCAGTAGCTTTGTTATATTTAGCACGACCAGCAGCCGTCAGGCCGCCAGTACGTGATTTATGTGTGCCGATCTTTAGGCTAACGGACTTACTTTTTCTTGCCGCCACCTTTAGATCCCTTCTTACCACAAGCCATTAGAATACTCCAGGAATTAGTTGACCAGTAACAACATAAGCGCCGATAGCTGCAATAACGCCAAGCATAGCCAGGCGACCATTGAGAAGCTCTGCTCGCTCATTGTGAGGTACGGTGTAATCTTTGTCAGTGTACATGGTGGGTTCTTTAGCGAAGATGTTTTCAGTCATCAGATGTTAGATACAGCAAGTTTGTCAGCAATGTCCTGTCGATATGCAGGATCTTTGTCGTAGCGAGGATCACTCATAGCAGCAACCAACTCAGCTTGACTACGGAATACATCAGCAGTGTTACGAGGAGCACTACCTGTTAGCATCTCTCCGTCATAACCAATAGCATCTTGGTAACGTGCATTGAGAGCTTGTGCTGCAAAGAACATGGTAAGAGGATCACCCTTATCCATAGCAGCATCATACATAGCGATCTCATTTTCGGAGAGGTTCTGACCAGCCCATTGAATCATGTTCTGATATGAATCCATGCCACCAACTGATTCTTGGATCTGTTCTACATCCTCTTGAGTAGCTACTTCAGCTTGCTGTACTTCACCTTGTTTCTCAAGGAACATGTTAGCAACATCAATGGGATCCATCTTGCTAACTTCATCTACAATACTTTCATCCCACTCACCAGTACGGTAAGATTCCATGATAGTATCAAAGAGATCACCATCTACTTCAACCTCTTCTTCTTCTTCTTGCTCCTCAGGCTCTTCTGTTGCTTGCTCTGTAGGAGTTTCTTCAGTTGATTGCGAAGAGAGACGCTTCTGTAGTTCGAGGTAACCACGTTCTAATTCCTCTGCTGACTGATATTTACCAGCCAGTAGTTGTTGCTCCTGTTCAGCTAGTCGTTCACCGACTGCTAGGGAGTCAAGTTCTTCTGCAGAGAACTCACCTTCGACTTGTTCGGATGGATTAAGAGTAATTTCGTTTGCCATTTGCTGTGATAACGGTTAGATTGCCAAGACCAACAGTCTTGACGAAATCGGGGGAACGACCGATAGTAGGCTCACCAATCTTAGTACGTTTCATACTAGGAGCTGGTTCAGTAGTCTTAGTTTCTTCAGCCGAGGAGTCCACCTCCGGGGTTACCGGCTTCTTGCTGGATCGCTGCGGCTTGGTCGGGGTTTGTTTGTTCATTTTGTTGATTCATCAATTCTGGATTCTTAGATGGATCTAGCATCGGTGCCTTAGTAAGGTTACCTGCTTGCTTCACCAATTCCATCTCCTGTGCTTCTTGCATATCCTCTGCTTGCTCTTGCTCCACTTGACTCATAGACTTAACAAGGTTGAGTGCATCGATACCTTGTGCTGCAGCGAGACGCTTAACAGCTTCGTCAAGGTTGAGATAAGTACCAAGAGCATCAGGTCCCAATGTTTGGGAAATGATAGTAAAGAACTGACCTAAGCTCTCTCGATCTTGACCCCTACCCAATGCATTAATACCTGCAACAATGGTAGGACGTACAAGATCTTTAGGGATCTTAGGGATGTCGTTGTTCTTTTGAAGAACAGAAAGCTTACGATTGAGATAAGGTACAAGGAACTCAACAGTAAGGAGAGAGAATAGTCCTCCTAGTTGTTGTTCTAGTTCCATCTGTGTCATACGTACCTCTTCAGCTGTGGTGCGTTCACTGTTCCTTACATTAAGGATCAAGAATGCTTCACTGAGACGACGCTCTAACACACCAGCCATATCCATAGCTGTCTTAAAGTCAGCTGTCTTACCAACCTGCACAACTGAGATGTCATCAGGACGCCCCTGAATGATGGCTCCGTTCCCCGCAGAGGAGAGTGTCTGTGGTTTGGTAGTACTAGAGGGGGATACGGTAAAGACCACCTTAGCGGCCACTGCAGAGCCCTCTACGAGAGCTTGCATAAGAGCTTCAAGTGAACGGAGATCACCAAGGAACTCCTCCACTCTACCACGTCCAAAAGATTCACCGTCTACAACGTTAAACCTAAGGACTAACCAAGGGTTAGCATCCAATGGTGCTTTACCTTGTGAACCAGGAATGATCTTATCAAAGACTTCCTGATACCACACAAAGCGATTGTTCTCTCGCTTAACATGGGTGTAAACATCAACGTCTTCATCATTATCTGTACCATCCTCACCTGGAGGATTGGCTGGATACGTTGCTGTCAAAATAGGAGACAAGAGCTTACGACTAATGCGTTCTCTTGTTACGATTTCTAAGACCTCACCGTTACCATCTCTGTCTACGACATATCTGTTCAATGGATATAGCTTAAGCCCCTTAGGACCCATGTAGATCAACGCATTACCACCAACAACCAAATGTTTTAGTGCTTGGTGTACAGTAACGCGATCACTAGATGCTGCTATGATTTCCATGACAGACCTTTCCATCTTCGCAAAGGAGATGTCAAGATCTGATCGTGCTTCCGCAGGTAGATCAACACCGATCTTTGAATCATCAATCTGTAGCTTAAAGAAGCTGGTTTGAGGAGGTAGTAGAGCTAGCATCAATTTAGATGCCAGAGTGACTACCCCCTTTGCACCAACGCTTTGCCATGGTGTGATCAACCTTAGGTTTGTTGACCGACTAACATCATCATCTTGTTGGATGAGAGTAGGTAGTGTCAACTCAGAACACTGAACAGCTGTGTCTAGAAACGTGGAACGATACTTACTTAAATAATCGTATCTTGTTTTAGCTGTCATTATGCATTCCAGGATTTAAATGGAGATTTCTTTTGTGAGGCAAGACCTTGAGCACCTTTACCTGCCTTCCGTCTAGCGGACCTAGCTTTCCTGAATCCAGTAGCCCATGATGCAAGATCAAGACCACCGGCTCCACTTGAGAGGGAGGTGTCAACATCAGTGTCAACATCAGTGTCAACATCAGTGTCAACATTTTCACCAGCACCATCACCAATATCATTGGGATCAGTATATCCCAACCATGTCTCAGTGTTAGGATTTGCCAGTGGACCGGGACCATTTAAGTCGGGATCTCCGATTTCCATCCCATCATATGGTCCTACAATACTGTTAAATGTGTCTTTATTTTTTTTGCCATCTTTCTTACCACCTTTCTTGGGTCCAACACCCAGCCGTCCGCTTGGTCGGATAGTCATCCCACCAGGAACAAGTCCAGAGCCGGGAGTACCAGGACGTTGCTGACCTTGACGCATAGGACCAGCAGGTGTGCCTGCCATACCCCGTATTGCATCAGCAATCTTGCTACTACCAAGCTGATAAACACCAGCAGGAGTAGATTGTGCTTGCTTAATTATTTTGTTAGCAGCTTTAGATCCAATTGAAGGGGCTGTTTTGCCAGCTTTTTTACGTGATTGCTGCACAGAAGAAATCTTGTCAAGTGCCTTACTTGTACTTCCGCCAGATTTCTTGATAATCTTCTGCATCTCCTTGTTGGAGATATTCTTGCCGGCTTTTCTAATAGCTTTCTTGATTTTCTTAGCCATTGTTCTCTTCGTTGAGTTGATATTGAATCCACTCGACCACAGAACGTTGGCCGGAGCGGTACATAATTAATGAGTGTGGGTCATCCGGGTGGGGATTAGTTGGTGGGAAGTTCTCTTCAAGTTGTTGAAGAATAGAAGTTAGCTGAAGACCATGGGTCTCAAGCATACTGAGGGAGATTGGGGTTTGCATGTTCAAAGAAGGCAGGCATACGTGCTCGCTTTGTATCAGAAAGCTCTGGTGCTTTACCCTCATACATTAGACGGTCACTAGCATCCAGCCAAAATTTTTTGTCCAAATATTTTGAGGTAGTATTTCTACCTAGTGGCTCAAGAACCCAATTAATGGTTGCCTTCCTGAGCTTATCGAGAGAAGGACTCCAATTGAGACCAAGCTCACTACATACCAAGCTATTCGCTGCAACATGGACTTGTTCATCACGTGAGATGTCTGCACTTACTGTTCGGAGACCAGCGTCACCATTAAACCGAAAGAATGGGAGTAGAACGAAGAAAATTGCACGTTCGGCAACCAATGCTTTGAGCATCGTGTGATCTGGATGCGAAGTCCACGCCTCTCGGAGCTTAAGTGCTTCGGCCTCAGCTTTCGCATCAGTACCAAGAGCATTGGCGACATAACCAAGAGCCAAGTCGTGGTTTTCTTCGTCTTTGATATTAGATTGGAGTAGTTCCCTCGCCAGAACTGGAACGTCAGAGGCAACGGCATCTCGGATAAACTCACCCACAGGTAGTTCCATGTGTCGGATAGCGAGAGCCCGGAAGATTGTTTCTTCAGCACCTTCATTTAGTTTTCCAGCAGTGGTTTGGACAGGAGTCCATGTACGTTTACGATTAAGTAGTTTTTGATAGGGGTTCATTCGCCGCAATTACAATCAGGAGCAGGATCATTTAGAAGAGACTCCAAGTATGCGTCAACGTCACCTTCATCCAATGCAGCATAAGCACTAGACTTGTCTTGAACGTCACCCATTACTTGAAGTGAATAGTAAAGAGAAGTCTGTGGACTTGCTAACCAATCTTCGATGAATTGCTCATCATAGGTAACCACATCTGACCAGCTGTTGAAGGAATAACCATGCAACAATCCGGTACTATCGAGCAGTCGGATGATACCATCAACTACTCGCTTATAAGCTTCCCAGCCAACTTCAGCTGCGATCTCAACGGGACCGTAGTCAAAGCTCTGGACGCCAAACGTACCGCTATCACGGTCAACTTGACGGGCAATGGGAGGGGCGATCTCAGGACAGGTTGTGTACCCATCGAGATCAGTGTAACGATAGCTGCAGGAGGCTGTAGGAGCGATGGCAAAGGCACGTTCCATACGATTGTACTTAGCCACCTCTGCAGCCGCCTTTATGGCGCTCTGAAGCTCCTTAGCGATCACATAGCCAGGAGTAGCTGGATAAGGGCGACCACTGTTCAGTGCCTCTAGAGCACGACCAAATTCATTGTAGGTCACTCCTTGGAGTCGGAGAAGGTTGGCAAGTCCCAGCATTCCGAGACCGACTTGGCGATCAGTCTCTGGAGGCAGGTATTCTCCGCTTTCTCCAACACCTGTTTTGCTGTGAAGGCTACACAGTTCGGACATTCCGTTGACAAATGCACCTTGAAGGTCATCGAGTTCACATCCGCCGAGGTTGACATGTTGCAGTAGACATGTTCCCCTGCTTGGGAGATAAACTTCCAGGCATACGTTACCCCGGATTCGATTTCCATTACGATCTACCTTTGTTTTGTTGAGCCAGATGTCACCACGCTTGATTCCTTCAAGGAGTGCATCTTTAACTTCTTGACTAGCAAGTTCCCACCAACGGTTATTGATGTTGACGCAACGTTTAACCCAAGGAAGCTCACTACGACTAGCAGTGATAAACTCAAGCACATCAGGATGACTGAGATCAAGATGACATACAACAGCTCCATTTTTATAGACTCCTCCACGCCTCAGGATTTCGTTGAGGGTGGAGTAGATTTTTGCGAAGGAAACAGGGCCAGATGCCACAAGCCCCTTTCCATTCTCAGCGCCTTTATGACGAAGTTTAGAAAGGTGTACAGCGACTCCAGCTCCATACCGGAGTGCATGGGAGACAAAGCGCCACGATGCTTCAATTCCATTTTCTCCCTCCATTGTGTCTTCTACAACGAAGACAGTGCAGCTCACAGGCAGACGGGATGTCGGATCATCAATCCAACTTTGTACACGGCCAGTACGTGCGATTAGTTCTTTAGGTGGTTTAGACATTATCAAACAAGATCATTGAGGTTAGGTGGTTCATAGTTCGGTCCTTTCAAGACTTTACCATCTTCACGGTAGATAGGATTACCGCTGTCGTCCAGTTTGGACATGTTGCTTTGGTGAACACGATTCAGAGCTTCGTCTAGATCCCATCCAAGATTAGCAGCGTACTGGTAACACACATAGACCAGATCAGATAGTTCTTTAAGGCACTCAGCAGAGTTGATTGTGAGACCCATAATTAGTTGGTTCTCAGCATCAAGGAACTCCTTGAACTCTTCAACGATCAAACGCCTCTGCAATGTCCGTGAAGCTGGCGTAGTACTGTTGTTCACCCGGAAACTTTTCCGGAACTCGACGGCTTGCTGCTGACGGGTGGAGGATGTCATTTTCTAGTTCGTTTTGAAGGTAGTGAATTGCTTTGCGTAGATCATCACGTCTGCTGTCCTTATGACCAGCTCTGCAGATGTATTTAATTGCGTTGCCAAGGTGGAAACTCAGCTCTTGGTCTCGAATGAAATCCCAGACTTGGATTGATCCTCGTCGGTAGTAGTCGGGACCTTCGGTATTGGAGTTGGCCATTTCTTTACTAGGTTGGATACGGTGTTGGTAAGGACAAAGTTCTGATGTTGTAATGCAAGGAAGATCGTAATGATGTCTTCCTTTTGTGCATCATCAGATCGGAGTGCATTCTCGATCTGTTTCATTTTGAACTGCTGCTCCATTGTCATCTCTGTCACTGGAGCTGGGAGACCAAAGTCTTGGTTCTTGATTGGTGAAATCATAGTCTTCTACTTGTAGAATCTTAGCAAGGCGGGCATTCATTAGTGCAACGTCTTCACTAAGATCCTTCTCAGCAAATGCTTTGACTACTGTATCCCATGTGTATCCATCTTTCTCAAAGAGAGTTACAGCACGTTTAATACCAATACCAGGTACACCAGCATAACCATCTGTTTGATCACCTGCTAGTGTTTGAATAAGATGCCATTGGTAACCCCCTTCTGGGGTGATAGTACTCACTTCCTGGGTGAAGTCGTACAACTCACCAGGTATCTGCCTCATGTCCTTATCAGGGCTGCAGATAATATGTCCATCCTCTTTTGTAGCGTAGATGCCCATTGCATCATCAGCTTCCAAGGTTGGCATCATAACAACGTGGTAGTCTTCCTTGAGTTTGTTGATGACCCTTTTGTAGCCACACGGCTTCTTTCGATTACGATGTCCTTTATACGCTGGGTCAATAGATTTACGAAAGTTGATACTATCAGAAAAGAACAGAATAGAGTCATCAAAACATCCAAGGTCAGAAGCGATGTTATAGAGTTCTCGTTCAACGTATTCGTATGCCTCACTGAATCGGGAGGTAACGACGATAAGATCTTCCCCGAAGTCAATTTCTGTTTCGGTAGCGGCGCAGCACTTATAGACGATATAATCTGCATCTATCAGTAGACTCATTTACCTTGTCCTCGCTTAAGCTTTCGCCCATGCGAAGGAAGACTGCGGATACCATTACCTTGACGTGTGTGCTTGTATTTAGCACGTGATTGGGACTCAACTCGTCCCAGTGCTGTCTTTGATTTTACTGCCATTTGTTTGTGGTGGATTAATTAATGAAGGTGACTACTCGGTCAGCCAAGTAGAGACGGCGCGGATAAATGCCGTCATCTGACCGTTCTCTATTGCTTCGGCAACAGAAAGGGCATCTGTCTCTGGTCCCCACCAGAAGGTGGCAAACTCATCGAGACCGTCGTCTGTGTGCTGCAGTTCAGGCATAGAAGTGGTAATGACTAGTGAACGTCTGCCCAGGTTTGTCCGACTTTAGATTCGGCTGAGATAGGGATTCTAAGATCATAGCTCTCTCCAGCGGTGAGAGAGGATACCTCAAGAGCTGACTTAAGCGTGTCGGCATACTCAGGGGGACATTCGAATTGAAGTTCGTCGTGTACAAAGGCTAATTGGTGAGCCTTAGTGTTTGTTTGTTGAATTACGTTATGAGTGTGAACCATCCATTGCTTGGCTACACTACCCGCGCTCCCTTGGAGTAAGTAGTTAAGGGCTTTGTGGCTACCATCAACAGGCAGGCTGCGCCCGTCACACAAACGTATGTAACCAGATTCTGCCTTGGACTTAACCGCAGTAACCAACTTCTCAAGTCCTGGAATTGCATCCATGTAAGCTTGACGGATCTCTTTACCCTTGGTAGTTGCATCTTTGTCTGATAGTTGAGGATCATAACTTAGACCTATCTTCTTATCTCCAGCTCCGTACAAAAAGGCATAAGTAACTGTCTTGACTAGACGGCGGCTAATACCTATCTTGTCTGCATTCTCTTGGTGAATGTCACCGTTGAGAAGTACATCTCCGTACCTGCCTCCATCATATCGAGCCAAGTAGTGGGCAAGCATTCGTAGTTCAATGCCTGCGAGATCAGCACCAACCATGACATAACCAGGACTAGCGGTGAATAGCTTTCTAAAGTTAAGATCACTTGGTACCTGAGCTAAGTTGGGCTTACGGTGAGCACATCGAAAAGTATTAGTGGCTACAGAACAGTGGTGATGAATCCGTCCGTCACGTACCAACTTAAGCCATCCGTTGACACCTTCAGACAACATCCCGAGCTGTTTCGTAAGCTCAAGACAACGAAAGAATTTAAGTGCAACGTCTGATCCGATGTCTTTGAGAACAACCTCATCAATAGTCGCCTTACCTTTGTTGGTAAATTCTGTAGGAGTCCAGCCATGAAAGTTTTGCATGACCCAGGCGATGTGATCCCTGGAGGTTGGGTTGAGTTCTTTTAGTCTAGTGAAAGTAGCGCCAGTGATGTATCCTTGTGTTTTATTAGGTCGCTTAGGAGTAAACTCCGACCCTGCCACGTAAGGATGCCTGTCGCGTAGTAATTGATTAAGACTTTCAAGCTCTCGTCTGAGAGTTGATTCAAGTTCCCATGCAGCAGACTCGTTAAAGTACCATCCATGTAGTTCTTGATCAGTAAGTATTTGTGCTACCTGATGTTCTAACGTGATCCATTCAGGTATGGTTGAAAGTGTTTCCAAAGTTTCGTAGTAACAACAACATCTTGTACCATGTAGTCTTGCATTTCCTGCGACCACTCCTTCCAGTCTGATGTCTTACCGAAGTCTCCTTTGTACTCACCGAGGCGGTACCCATAAGACTCCAAACTATGCCTACCATAGAGCACCGGGGGCATGTGTTTCCATTTACGTTTACCGTCTATGTTTAAAATGTCAGGGTGGCAAACACGGCTAAGGACCAGAGTATCCAGAACCCTACCCACGTTGGAAAACCAAGGATAGAGCTTACGGATAACAGGGATATCGTAGTTAATGATGTTATGACCCACAATTTCGCTTGCGTCTTCAAGACGTTGGATACCGCGACTAAGAGGTTCAGTGTTACCTTCGTCATTGTAAACAAGCATCTGTTCAGCTTCCGTATCGTAGATAGCCAAACAGTGGATGCTGGTAACATCATAGAGAAGTCCATTTGTTTCTAAGTCAAAGATAAGCGTCATTCCAATGCCGGATTACACCAGCGACAATAAACAAGTTAGTGATGAAGATAAGTAGTTCAAGAAGGTTTAGCCGTCTTACCAGGTTCCTTCCAAACATAGGTCTTGTCAACGAATTGTGCTAGGGCTACAGCTTCAGGGGTAGGAGGGTTAGGGCGCTTCAGGTAGGCGTAAGGGTCGTTGTTAGCATCAATGTAGAGAGGGTAACCGTCAGGTGCCAGGCGACGATAACTAACCTCACCAGTCGATAACTGGAAGGCTTGGCTATAGCCACTCAGCATTGCTTGCTGATGGGGAGATTCAAAAGTCTGTTGTTGGATCGAACTCGTCATCGGTTGCTTGAGTTTCATTAAATTTACAGGTGGTAAGATCGTAAGTCAGTCGGCAAGCGACGCCAACCTCGCCAGAATAGCGATTCTTGAGGACTCTAACAGTTGTATCAGACTGTTTGCCTCCACTCTGTTGATCTCTTTCGAGTGCAATAACTGAGTCAGATAGCTGTGCAATTGCTGCACTTCCCCTAAGCTGTCCAAGGGTGACACGTGCTCCCTCTTCATGGTTCTTGTCTTGTGTAGTACGTCTGAGGTGGGAGACAAGGAACATTGCAATACCAGTACGCTCAACTAATGAGCGAAGCTTGGTCATTGTCGTGTCAATCATTCGTCTCTCATCACCATCCAATCCACTCAGCAAGATAGAGAGGTGGTCAAGGAAGATAACCTTTGTATCGAGACCTGTTGCTAGGTACTCAATACGATTGTAGATCAAGTCTGGATCGAACGAACCGAAGCCATCAAATAGGAATAGGTTCCAGTTAGCGAGAGTCTTCTCGTATGCATCAACAAGTGTGCTGTGATCATGCTCACCTAAGTGAAGTGACTTACCAACTGCTGAGGACATCAGTCCGAGAGCTGTACGACGGTTAGATTCTTCAAGCGCCAAGTAACCAACCCGTTCTCCTCCACTAAGAAGGTGAGTTGCAAGTTCCCGACAGAAGGAAGACTTTCCGATACCAGATCCTGCAGTGATTGTTGTAAGCTCTCCATACCTGATCCCGTGAAGCTTTGATTGTAATCCTTGAAATGGATAGTCATGATCAGAAGGTGGGGTAGGTGTAGTTACAAGTTCTAGGAGTGATTTGCCGTCAACGATCCCATCTGGACGGTAAGGTTTTGCGTTCCAAATAGCCTCACGAATCGATTGAGAGTCATTGGCTTGGAGAGCGTCTGAGGCATCTTTGTACGCCTCCAGACGGGCGATCTTGCACTTGCCAGGTGGTAATACGCTTGCTGCCTCCTCCGTTGCCTTACGGCCTGCCTCGTCATTGTCGAAGAACAAGACAACCTCCGAGAAACCCTGGAGCCAGGGGATAGCCCGTTGAATCGACTTCTTAGCCGCTGCGGCACCGCTAGGTAAAGATACCATCGGCCACCCCGGCATAGCCTCACTACATGAAGCTGCATCGAGTTCCCCTTCAGTG
>Ga0208644_1004117_pt1 | contig 11032 bp, 27 predicted proteins | sample VirMetDEL_Nov_18_FD_184517 | JGI IMG/M metagenome (GOLD analysis project Ga0208644, IMG submission 184517) | Aqueous microbial communities from the Delaware River and Bay under freshwater to marine salinity gradient to study organic matter... | ecosystem: Environmental > Aquatic > Marine >... | reverse complement strand
AATCGGTGCTTGGTCGCCTCGCATCTTTGTAAGGCTTTGAAAGTCAGCATGGTTGCTTCCAACCGTTTCGCTTGTTTTGTCAGTTCTTCTGCTCGTTGTTCATAGTCTTTCATGTTCATTCTTCTTCACACTCCCATGTTCCGCCCTCTCCGTGAATATCTCCATCACCGTTATCGTCATACTTCACCAACTGAATATGGAATGGGTCATACATGTTGATGGAATCAAATGCTTCGTAGGCTGAATGCTGGTCGGGATATGTGATAACAACATGAGGCTCGGCCAAGAAACCTCCCTCTTGTGCATGAAACCATATTTGTATCTCCCACAGTTCGGGTGGTTCGGGTGGCTTGCCGTTCTTCAATAGGTTCTTTGCCAGCCTAATCAAATCAGCCACGCTCTCGCAACCTAAGTTGCACATCTGTTCTTCTTCCCATGCTTCGTCTGTGTAGTTCATTCTTCTTCGCCTCCGTTTAGTATTTCTATTACCCATGCTATTTTGTCATCTTCATTGAAGTCGGACATATCCATCCCATTTCCATAGATGTCATTCTCCATTTTCCGATATGCTTCAAACACTTTTCTTACTGTATCAATGTCAATCATTCTTCATCACTCTCCATTGAATCACATATTGCACAAGAGTAATCGCAACATCCTTCGTCGTGAAGCCAAATGTGAACATCATGGTCAAAGTCCATCCGCAACTTATCTATCATCCGATACAGTCGCTTGACTTCTGCGAGTAGTTCTTTGATATACTTCTCACCTGTTTGATAGTTCATTTGTGACGATATAAAATGTTCACAATCGTCTATGTCAATCATTCTTCATCACCTAATTCTTCACTACATTCTGTCGGTTCACCAATCATGCCTTCAACAATAGCACCATCACTAAATCGTTGCTCAACAACATAACAGTTATCGTGGTTATCCAAACGATAAACCCGCATAGATGCGAGGTTTCCGATGTATTCTTTTCTGTTCCATTCGTAACAATCCCCGCAACAATCTTCAAGACATTTATCCCAATTTACTGTGTGCCATGTTTCTTTAATTTTAATCTTCGTCATTCTTCTTCACTCTCCACTGAATCACATACTGCACAAGGATGGCTCAAGTATTCACACCATCCTTCGTCGTGAAACCAAATGTGTACATCATGGTCAAAGTCCATCTGCAACCCATCTATCATCCGATACAGTCGTTTGACTTCGGCTAAAAGTTTTGGTGCGTCTGCGACGATTTGTGCAACAGCCTTATCGTGGAGTTGGTCGGTGATGTGGTAGTCTCCATTCGCACCTCTTTGGAAAAGTTCTCCGTCAATCACCACCAATCTGCATTTGCTATCCCATTCGTATTTGTCTGTGTCAATCATTCGTTCACCAACCTGTCTATGATGTAGTCATGCAAGTCAGCATCCACTCGCTCACCTGTCTTGTTATTGATGATTCGGATAACCTCATTGATGAGGTCAAGTCGCCCTTCACGCAACCGCTTGACTTCTGCGAGCAGGTAATCCTCAAACTTCTTGTTATTGATGATTCGGATAACCTCATTGATGAGGTCAAGTCGCCCTTCACGCAACCGCTTGACTTCTGCGAGCAGGTAATCCTCAAACTCCCACTCGGCAGGTATGAATCCTTCAACCCTTGCGTTTTGATATTCTTCGTATTTGTTTGTGTCAATCATTCAATCACTTCCTGTGGGTAGCATTTCTTACAACCTGTTGTAAAGTTCTCATTGATTTTCTTTTGCCACACCCTACCCTCTAACCAAGCGACTTTATCAGGCCCATGTTCTTTGAGCATAGCATCAGTGCATTTACACCAAGACCCATCGTGCGCCCCCTCCCATGTGTCCACTACTTGAGTGAACACATCAAGGAAACCGTTGAAATGTGTATTCTCTTTGAGCCATGTATTCACATCACCCATGAACCGTTTTTCTTCGTCTGTCCTGTTTTGAATAGGTTTCCTGTTGATTTCATTTTCAACAAAAAAGCAAACCATGTTAATGAGTCCTTCGTATTTGCTTGTGTCAATCATTCTTCCTCGCCTCCACATACATAATCGGTGTAGTCCATCATCGCTGAGTCATTACCATTGACCGCATTCTCAGCCCAATCGTATGCTCTAATGAGTCGTTCACGCAACTGATAGACTTCTGCGAGAAGTTCTTTGATATACTTCTCACTTGTTTGATAGTTCGTTTGTGATGATTTAAATCTTTCATATTTGTCTGTGTCAATCATTCTTCATCCTCCAAATTCAATCGCTTTTCAATCTCGCAAAATGCTTCGTAAATTTTATCTTGAGCATATTCGTATGTTTGTTTAAAGGCTTCGCTGTGAGTATCATAGCCTTTTGACGGGTCAGGGTCGCCTCCGAATTTCACATAGGCTTGGAAAAACATACATTGTTCTTTAAACGCAAGGTCAATGAATGGCTCTGAAATCCATTCCCATCTACCGTCAAATATTTCCATGTTATCTCTACCTAAGTAAAGTGCATCTCTCATCCATCCTTTATTCTCTCTTGTCAGTCTCATTCTTCTTCGCCTCCATAGTCAATTAGTATCTTTTTTATTTCATTTTTCATCATCCAATCACCTCATCAGTGGTTCAATGTGTTTGAGTAGCCACTCCACAAGTTGTCAATCTGCTTTTTCAACATGCGGAACTTGTCCATGTCTGCCGTGATGGTGTAGCGGAAACCCGCTGGTTGTGAAGGCACAAAGCCACCAAGTGTCGGGTCGTTGTACTCAATGGTTTCGTTCATTATAGCCACAACATCCTTCATCTCGGCAATCATGCTTTGGATGTCGTCAAGCAATTCGTATTGCTCTTTCGTCAGTTCGTCATATTTCGTTCCTTTTTCAATTAAAGTTATTCTATCAGTTTTCATTATTCTTCACCTCAAATCCATTTCTTTCTAAACATTCATCACAGCAATGTGTGCCTTCGGGATGGCAAATATCATACTGCTCATACCATTCAAGTTGCTCACGCAACCGCTTGACTTCTGCGAGTAGTTTCAGTGAGTCCTCTATAATGAAACGGTCATGTCTGTTTGAAGGTGAATCGTAATAATGTGTGGTCGCTACCTTATGTCCTTCGTCATTCCAAATTGTAGCACTTGAATTATTCATCTTCAATTTCCATCCTGTGCTGTGTCCTTCGTATTTGTCTGTGTCAGTCATTCTTCTTCATCTCCTTTTCTCACTTCCTCAATGTAATGTGCTTCACGCCATTCTTCATCGTGTGAATCATAGTGAGCCTTTGCTTCTTCGTAAGTAGCAAATGCCCCATCGGACTCTCCACTTTTGAAGTGTGTCACCATGTATTCGTATTCCTCGCCTCCATGTATCTTAGCGTAGCACTCCCAACACATATCTTCGGGTTGTGCCATTTCTTCTTCACAAGTAGCAACCAATAGTTTGCAAATCCTACATTCAATCATTCTTCATCCTCCAAATTCAATCGCTTTTCAATCTCGCAAAATGCTTCGTAAATTTTATCTTGAGCATATTCGTATGTTTGTTTAAAGGCTTCGCTGTGAGTATCATAGCCTTTTGACGGGTCAGGGTCGCCTCCGAATTTCACATAGGCTTGGAAAAACATACATTGTTCTTTAAACGCAAGGTCAATGAATGGCTCTGAAATCCATTCCCATCTACCGTCAAATATTTCCATGTTATCTCTACCTAAGTAAAGTGCATCTCTCATCCATCCTTTATTCTCTCTTGTCAGTCTCATTCTTCTTCGCCTCCATAGTCAATTAGTATCTTTTTTATTTCATTTTTCATCATCCAATCACCTCATCAGTGGTTCAATGTGTTTGAGTAGCCACTCCACAAGTTGTCAATCTGCTTTTTCAACATGCGGAACTTGTCCATGTCTGCCGTGATGGTGTAGCGGAAACCCGCTGGTTGTGAAGGCACAAAGCCACCAAGTGTCGGGTCGTTGTACTCAATGGTTTCGTTCATTATAGCCACAACATCCTTCATCTCGGCAATCATGCTTTGGATGTCGTCAAGCAATTCGTATTGCTCTTTCGTCAGTTCGTCATATTTCGTTCCTTTTTCAATTAAAGTTATTCTATCAGTTTTCATTATTCTTCACCTCAAATCCATTTCTTTCTAAACATTCATCACAGCAATGTGTGCCTTCGGGATGGCAAATATCATACTGCTCATACCATTCAAGTTGCTCACGCAACCGCTTGACTTCTGCGAGTAGTTTCAGTGAGTCCTCTATAATGAAACGGTCATGTCTGTTTGAAGGTGAATCGTAATAATGTGTGGTCGCTACCTTATGTCCTTCGTCATTCCAAATTGTAGCACTTGAATTATTCATCTTCAATTTCCATCCTGTGCTGTGTCCTTCGTATTTGTCTGTGTCAGTCATTCTTCTTCATCTCCTTTTCTCACTTCCTCAATGTAATGTGCTTCACGCCATTCTTCATCGTGTGAATCATAGTGAGCCTTTGCTTCTTCGTAAGTAGCAAATGCCCCATCGGACTCTCCACTTTTGAAGTGTGTCACCATGTATTCGTATTCCTCGCCTCCATGTATCTTAGCGTAGCACTCCCAACACATATCTTCGGGTTGTGCCATTTCTTCTTCACAAGTAGCAACCAATAGTTTGCAAATCCTACATTCAATCATTCTTCTTCGCCTCACTCATCGTATTCTCTAAATTGTGCCAAAGTATTATCAGCGTTACTAATCGTACCTGCGTGACATGCCTCGTAGTATTCTTGAGGCGTATAGTTGTGACACAAATGAACTCGTTCATGGTTGATTGAGATGGTTTGCGAGAATGGGGATATTGATAAACCTAAATCGGCTTCACCATTCTTGTAGCGAGAGGACAAGGCATGTGATTCTAAGAACGATAACGCTTCTTGAGCATCCTCAAGCGTGATAAATTTCAGTGGATTACTGCGCCAATTGTACGCTGACAATTGATACTCTTTCACTTTACCTTCCCAGTTACCTCTATGGTAAGTGTTACGACCTTTTCTGTATGTCCACCCGTTGATAGTTTTGTCATGCAGTGCTTCATCAATCGCTTTCGCATCTTCATCTTCTTGAATCCGCTTCACACGCCACCACCAAGTTAGACCATACTGACCTCGTTTGACTGATTTAAGCCAATTTCGTGCATCAGTTCTCATCTTAGGAATCTCAAATTTGATAGCACTGATAACCGCTTCGTCGGACACAGAAGTAAGTAATGCTTCAAGGTCTTGGTCATCAAAGTAGATGATATTAAAATCACTTTCTCTCTCATAGCGTGACATTTTTGAGCATCTAAAGCCTCGTTCTTTGTGCTCAAATTGTATGGCATACAATTGTGATACGGTTCTGCCGTGATGCTTGCATGGTAATCCATTGTCGGGATTGTTCATGTTCTCCCACGCACACTCTCCGTAGTATGAACTGCGATTTATGTAATAATATGTGCTTTTTCCATCTTTCTCTGCTCGTCGCAACGCTTCTGCGCTTAACGCTTGGTATTCTTCACTTTCATCACCATAAGAAAAATTATCAATGTAATGCACTTCATCTTCAACAAACTCATCATCTACCAATTTGTAAAGTGTTACTTTATTTTTATTTTGTTCGTCATGACCACATGAAGTCTGCTTGCGATGTTCACAGGCTCGGTGAGTCCAACCACTCAAAAGATAGGCTTTGCGTGTTGCATCGTTAAGCAACTGTTTAGGTGTAAAAGTCTCACCTTCACCAGCGTCATACATCGTATCAAGAATAGCGCATTGCATCGGATTAAGGTCAAAGCCATTGCAATTCCATCTACGATTAGAAGGTTCGCCTATACATTCTTTAAAGACCCGCTTACGGAAGGCATCGCCTTCTTTGCACAGACCTAATTCTATCATTCTTTCATATTGTGTTTCTATCATTGTTCTCCCTCATTTTCTTTATTGTCGGTTTAAAAGAACTTCTTATCAGTCATCGTTTTGTTCCCATTGTGGAAAGTTTGTTTTAATCAGTTCTTTGAATTCATCATCGCTCATCATCACGATGAACTTGCGTGGCTCATCCTCAATCACATCCTTCCCTGCTTCCACGATTGCACCATAGACAGCGATGGATGAATAGATGATAGTTCCCAACTGTTCTGCTCTGCGTCGTATAGCGTCAAGTTGGAGATTGAACCTCTCTTCTGCATAGTCCATTTCACAAAGCGGAGGATGTGCCTTCGTTGCATCGCATAAGAATTGTAGATGTTTCTCTGCGTCAGTTCCAGCGTCTGCCTCAATCCAGTCCTCTTCATCTACCGTAGCCACACGCCAAGTCGTTGTCGGGAACTTGAACATATCATTGTATGTGTACTTGTGGTTGCATTCATCTAAGAGCCAACTCTTCCTATATGTATAAGGGAAGGCTCTCATTCAATCAACTCCAGTATAAGTTCCATCTGCCCTTTTTCATTCTCAGCGATACAGATAGGAATAGCCAAGCCGTGTCGTGTATCTATTGCGTTCATCAGTAGTCCTCCACGATGGCTCGCTCAGTGGTAAGAGGGTTCGTTACGCTATGTCCTTCTGCAAAGTAGTCTGCATGTGTGAAGGGGATAACATTCCCTCTGTCGTTACTTACCTCATCCCAGTCCTCATACTCTGTGCCGTATGCTTCGTTGAACTCGCCAATGGATTCGTACTCCGTGAAGGCACAGCAAATACCAATGACATCAAGTTCAATCTCTTCGCCCATATCCTCTTCAAGTTCGGATAGCCATTCAAACAAAGCGTGACGACCCTGACGAGAGAAGTTCTCGCTTCGGTTGTATTGGTCAAACGCATTTACAAAATCATATTCAGTTACTGTTTGTTTCATTCTTCATCATCTCCTACATAAGTTCCCGCTACAATATCTCGCACCGCCCAAAAGTCATCAGCATCCATTTCATTCTTAGCGTACTCCATTATCTTATCCAAAGTGCTACGCAACTGTTTGTATGCTTCAAGGATAAGTGGTGCATCTGCGATGAGTTGTGCGTCTGCTTGAGAATATGCGATAGCCATTAAACCCCCATTCACATTGATAGGAATATCACCTTCGGGCAAATCGTGTTGCCCTTCATACCCTACCGACCACTTACCCCATGTTCCTTTGTATTTGTCTGTGTCAATCATTCTTCTTCACCTTCCCACCATCCATTGTAAATCTCCCATGCCGAACCAATAACATTTCTATGAAACGAATTGTTAATTGCATCGTGCAACTTCTTATTGTCCTCACGCAATCGGTTGATTTCCGAGAGGAAGTTGTCATACGCTGATGCCTCTATACCATCCCTTTGCATACTACGAATCAAGTCATCCAATGAACGCAACCGTTTGACTTCTGCGAGAAGTTCTTTGATATACTTCTCACTTGTTTGATAGTTCGTTTGTGATGGTTTAAATCTTTCATATTTGTCTGTGTCAATCATTCAATCATCTCCTTTAACCAATGCTTCCATGTGTCCAACCAGTATTCAATGTCCTCTTCGGGCTTTGAGAACCTCATGTCGTCAAGCATCATCTTCATTCCTTTACGCAATTTCTTGACTTCTGCGAGTAGGTCATTGTATTCATTTACAACATCTTTCCAATCATGGTGATTCATTTTATACCAATCGTCAATCGTTAGTCCTTCGTATTTGTCTGTGTCAATCATTCTTCTTCGCCTCCGTTTAGTATCAAGGTTCGCAAACAGATTGAGCAAGAATACTCATTGTCGCTAACCTTTGTGTCCATGTCAAGGAAGTCATCGCTGTTTTCACACCAGTCACATCGTAATAGCATCACCATGTTACCATCGTCATCATCTTCCCATTCACCTGTCGCTCGTTCATATGAGTCGCTGATTGCATCAAGCACTTGCTCAAACAATCGCTCATCGGCTTCGTGGATTGAGTCAATCCAATCTCTTGCTGTTTGCACTTCATCAATGTGTGCCAGTGCATCAGCCACTCGGTCAAGTAAATCATCTTGATTGAGTGATTGAAGTCGGTCAATCATTGCTTGTGTGTTCATTCTTATTTTCATTATTCGTGTATCTATTTTCATTCTTCTTCACCTACCTGTTCTTCTAACATCCATCTTAATTCGGTGAGTGCCATCTCAATGGATGACACCGCTTGAAGGACAGCGCCCTGCATAGATGTACGGAGTTCAACCAGTGAGATGTGCTTTGCTAATTCTCCGTAGTCAAAATGCTCAGCCAGTTCTTGATGGTCAAGAGCATCAGCCACTTGACTCGGCCTAATTGCCTCTGTCAATTCATCAATGATGGATGTAGTATCTATCTCTTCTGCAAGTTCATGCTTACTTACATTGTCAGCGAGTGTGTGGTAGTCTAAGTGTTGTTCCAAGTCACTGTATTCAATGTGAGATGCCAAATCATCGTAGTCTATCTCCACCTCTTCAATCTCAGGGATGCTTTCTTCAAGCGAAGTAATACTTTCCTTGATAGCATGTAGTCGTGCGTCAATCATTCTTTCAATCCATTTCCTAATCATTCTTCTTCACCTTCCTCCTTTTGTTTGGGGAATAATTCTCTTGCTTTCTCAAGGTCAAACCACTTTGAGGTGGATGGGTCTGCTGTCGTAAAGCGACCAAAGTATTTCTTCTCATTTGTTTCATCGTCAAAGAGTAAGTCTCTATTGCGATTGATGTATTCAATCATCACAGGTAGATACTTGTCAGGGAATCCGAACATCATTGTGCCATTGAGTTGCACACAGAAGTCATAGAACTCAGCAATGTCATCATCGTGCATAGAGTCACAATCAACACTGCGTTCCCATTCACAGAATGAACATTCATAATTGTCATCGCATTCGCATGCGTCGTCACTCCATTGCTTTGCGTAAAACTGCTGGTGTTTCTTTGTGCGAAACAGTTCAATGAACTCCTTCAACGGATGAGTACCCATCCATTCTTCAAGCCTCACTGTTGCTTTTGCTACCATAGACGGCACTGCTGATTTTACAAATGTACTTGCATACACATGCCGTTGATTGTTGAGGTGGTTGATGTGTATGAATCCTAATTTACTCATCGTAAAGTCCTCCACCTCATGGTCAATGCGTTCTTCATGTTTCATTATTTGGTTTGTCATATCTATTCCTCCTTCTTCTTTCTCGGTGTGTGTCCATCTGTTTCTTCAAAGCCTAAGATGTATCTTAAGAGATACATCACTTCACTTGGTTCATCTTTCTTATCAGTCATTTCAATTTCTCCATTCATTATCTTTATTGTCGGTTTAAAAGGATTTGATTTCAGTCTATCGTTTCTTCCATCATGTATGTTTTATTGGGGAAGAGTTCATTGAATACGCTATACCAATCGTCATCTGTTTTGGCAAACCATTGGTACAGGCCCTCGTCAGTACACTCGCACTGCCCTGTCTCGTACATGTAAGAACGAATGGCTTCTCTATCGTCATCCGTAAATGCGTCAGCGTCTACTTCAACGAGTGAGTCAAGAAGATAGTCAATGTATTCCATGTATTCTTGATGTTCCCATTCGTAGTATTCATCGGATTCAAACACACGCTCAAGGTAATCATAGCCATTGCTGTCTACATATTCATAGACCATCTCGCCAGCCTGTGTGAGTTGCCCATCAACGATAGGGCGCACATTGATTTGCTTCACCCAGCCACATGCCCAGTGTCCAAAGCGCACGACATCCACATTGTCCTTGTCTGTTTCTTCAAGGTCAGCAACGAACATATTGAAAGCGAACTCCGTTGTCTTACCTTGCGTGGGGTTATATGATACACTGAGAATCCATCCATCATCTTCCCAAAAGTTCTCGCCTCCATAGTCCGAAGGGTATTCCTGTTCTTTGATACGCTCGTTCCACCATTCAATTATTTCTTCACTCATTCAATCAACTCCTTTATCTTCACTAATGCTTGTTGCTCAAAATTCCAATCCTCTTCGGGTACATCACGAATGAGTTCATTGATGTCGTAGTCCGATAGGATGCTACGCATACCATTTAGCAATCGCTTAACTTCCGAGCGAAATATAGGGGCGCATTTAAACAGACACTTGTTCGCCTCAATTTCGTCGGTCATACCTTCAACATCATGTCTCACATCAGTTTCCCAACACTTGATTTCAATACCGAGAGGTGGCTCACCTACAAGTAACCATGATGTATTATCACTATGGTCTCGTGTCATGTGTAGAAAGAAATCTATATCACTTGGTTCATTCATTCCATGTTCCCCCTGTACCATTGGTTGTAGTATGTGTAGCCTTGCTCTCGTAATCCCTCAGCGCAATCGGTTGGGAAATTGAATCCGAGATTCTTCCACCACGACCTACCAATCATCACACGAGGTACGCATGTACCACAGGGACAGCCTGTGTTCAGGTGTTGTCCAATCTTTTCATGCTCGCTATACAGGAAGTTGAGCAGTTCGTCGTAGCCTTCGGGCGTTAGTTTTCCATCCTCATGTAGTTGCATGTATCGTTTTACTTCTTTCCAGTTCATACTTTCAGCCCCCTTTCTTTTACTCCGTGTTGAATATACCAATCACCTAACATCTCCTCATCGTATAACCATTGATAAACATCGGGTGGCAAATCAAAGATGCCATCAAAATCCCTGAGTTTCATGTTGTCGTCAAACCACAACCCACCTTCTGCATAGAAGTCACCGTCGTCATCGTGCCATTCAAAGCAACCATATCTTCGCTCGGTATCTACCAGCAAGGTGAGGTTCATCTTCGTCTTGGTTGGGCGTGTTGCACCCCAACTACCTGTGCGAACCATGCTTTCTTCTTTCTCGTTTGTCCATTTCTTATTCCAATTGTATGCCATTCTTATTCCCCCTCGCAATATAAACATCCTTCATCTAATCCCATAACCTCACCGCACTCAGGGCAGTGAAGCCACAGTCCGAAGTCGCCATCTATCCAACCCCAAAATGAGTTAGCGGGTCGCTCGGTGTTGTGATTGAGGTATTCTTCTGCCTCAAGTGCTTCCCAATCCAATG
>Ga0208644_1004113_pt1 | contig 11034 bp, 13 predicted proteins | sample VirMetDEL_Nov_18_FD_184517 | JGI IMG/M metagenome (GOLD analysis project Ga0208644, IMG submission 184517) | Aqueous microbial communities from the Delaware River and Bay under freshwater to marine salinity gradient to study organic matter... | ecosystem: Environmental > Aquatic > Marine >... | reverse complement strand
CCATTCTTTGTTGATACGACATCTACATAGTAATCCTCCTTCTTGACTTCCACGCTATGGCCACGATCACGGAGATGCTCTGTTAGGGCATCCTTAGCTTTTTGGTCGTAGGCTTCATACAAAGCCCTATCGAACCGTTTACGAACAGACATAAGTTCTCCAGAATAAGGAGGGGGCCGAAGCCCCCGCCGTTAGGTTAAGTCTACGATCTCACAAGAGCCACCAACACATGCAAATGTCTGGGAACCCTTAGTGCTATCATCAGCTTCATACTCTTTCAGCTTAGACCAGTCGATCTTCTTTGGCATAAGTGACAGTAGCATCTCATAGTCAGAACGTCCAACTTCTTGATAAGGTGCCTGTTGATAGGTGTGTTCATTGTAAGGTAGGAACGACACCCCAGACATCTCATCAAAGTGTTTGTAGACGAAAGAGCCTACCTCAAACCATTCGTCACTCTTCACGTTAATAGTGACAGATGGTTTATGTTCACACCAGTTACGTTGATATGCCAACCACATCTCCAACTGTTCGATAGCAGTCAGGTCAGAGGTTACGACAGCACCTTTAGGGGCCTTCTGAGGGAACGAGAACACTACTGTAGAGTCAGGTTTCATCACACACGGTTCACAAGGAATACCTTGATCCTTCATAAATTGCGTCAGAGGGTCTTTAACATCACCACGAACAGTCCGAATATAATAGGCTGAGTGCCGAGCATGAATACCAGAAGCACTGTCAACCAACTGCGAGACTGTTCCACTAGGTTTAACGCAGGTAATAGCAGCAGAGGTAGGGATGCCAAGGCGTTCAGCCCACTCAGCATTTGTAGCAATAGCAACATTCTTCAAGTGCTCCAAGGTCTTACCCAATGCTGCATTTTTTGTCGTCAGCAAGGGATTATCCATGATACCCGTTAGAGATACCCCCAACAGACGTTCTTGTTCAGTGTTAGTCTGCCAAATCTTACGAAGATATGGGAAGTGCGTATAGGTAGACTGGATCGTCCCAAGGATCGTTGCCAGTTTTACTTTACGTTCCAAATCTTCAATAGTGTCAGTAGACCGGACCACAACTTCAGTAAGGTTGCAGAACTGATAGGGTCGGAGAATAATCTCTGAACAAGGGTTAGTCCCAAATTCATAAGATGCATCACGACGACCATTCTTAGCCGCTTGTTTGGCAGATGCCTGACGGTTAAAGACCCCACGTTCACCTGAACCAGACTCGACAAGAGCCATCCACTCACGCATAAATGAGACTGCATCAGGTTTCTCAGTGTAGCTTACCGAATTGTTAGCCAAGGCACGTTGGGGTTCGTTCTCCCACCAAGCACCACTCTTAGCATGACGCATACGGTCATCAGAGAGGTTGCTAAGAGATATCATCGCAGAACGACGAACACCACCAACAACGACTACCTCACCGATCTTGCACATGATGTCATGGCATTCAATGGAGGATAGCTTACGGCCTTTAGCACCAACAAACTTAGCAACGACAAAGTTGAACAGTTCCACCAAAGGGGCAGGACCAGAGGCACGGCCACCGAAGGTCTTGAGTTTAGCACCAGCAGGTCGAACCTTAGTTACATCCCACTTAGGAATTTCCCCAGAGTAAAGAAGTGCAATAACCTGACGTAGTGCCTTAGCCCAACCCTCTTTGCTATCTTTAACGATAACCGTAGTTTCACTCTTGAACAGATTCTCAGGAACCTCTGGAAGTTTTGTCACATACTGTCGTTCAACAGAGAAACCAACACCAGTCCCACAAAGCAGAATGAACATAGCCTCATCGAAGCTCTTAGGATCATCTACTGGTAGATAAGAACAGTTATACCCCGCAGTATTATCACGGCTAAGGGCAGGTCCAGCAGTCATTACAGCCCGCATAGAAGGCATGACCTCAAGGCCAAGGATAGCCTCTTCGATGTCATCTACAACAATCTCATCACGGGTCGTAGGGACAACTACGTTCTGGATGTAACGGGATACAGTTTCGGACCAGCTTTCACGGCGTTGTTCATCTTCAAGCCACCGTGCATAACGGGAGGTGTGAATGAAGGCTTGGTAGTCAGTTGGAAGGTGGTTGCTCATCGCATTCCTCTTTTTTGTTTATCTTCTGGTAGCCATACAAGTCGGTCAATATCATGGCGGTTAATACCAATATCAGCCAGTTCCTTGTCGGTCAAGCTATTAAGCTCTTTAATAACCTTGCGGTGTGCTCTCCATGTAAGGAGGTATTTCCAGTAGCGTTCAAACCAAGTCATTAAGGTCCACCTTTGGGTAGTTGGGGTTTTTCATAATCTTTCCATCTTCTCGTCGTTTAATCGAACCATCTGGTTGGATACAACGACCAATATTATTCTTATGCACCCTGTAGACAGCCTCAGTCAAGTCCCATCCCTTAGCGAGAGCATAACCGTAGGTAACATATACAAGGTCGGCAAGCTCTTTTAGTTGCTCTGTGGTGGTGTCTTGAAGATACTCAGAGTGCCACTCCCCATGCTCTTCTGCAATCAGTGCTGCATACAGTGCAGGGTTTGGTAGCTGTTGGGTGATACGAGAAAACTCCCTTACCATCCACAGGGGGTTATTTTCACTAAGGGGCTTAGGTTCATCCTCTGCACTATAGTATTCGTAGCCCATCTGATTAAGTTCTTCAGCAGTAATCATTGAAGTCTCCCATAAAACTCTGTGGGCTTAGTGTCCCCAGTTACGTCAAACAAATACCAGCAACAGTTATCCTTGCCAGTATTCTTACTGCCCTCAATCCACTTTACCCTGCCAACAGATACAATCTTAGAGCAATAGGTCATTAAAGTGGCTGACTGTTTGGTGTGCATCCAATCCGCATCAAATAGGAGCCAAGTCGGGGCAATCTCCATCCAGTGCACAATAAATGGGTGCAGTATTTTTCTATCCCACGGGGGGTTCGTGATAACATAATCTGCAACACCTTCAGGAAGGTATATATCTAGTGCGTCATTCTGATAAATTCCCTCTGCCCTAGGTTCAATATCAGACATAAAGATACACTGAGCATTTCCATCAGTAAGGTGTCCCAGATGAGCCACCAACCGACCGTCACCAGCACAAGGTTCGATATAATCAAACGTGCCATAAGGCAGGTGGTCGATCAGTGGCTCCACAGCTTCGATAGGTGTAGGGTAGTAGTCCCTTTCAACCCTATCAAACGCAGACCGCTTACCCATTGTCGTCTACCTCCAGAGGTTCGATATTATTCTTGAAGTAGTTAATAACGTCATAGGCTTCGTCAAGAGTTTCATACCAAAAATTCATGGAACCAAGTTTGCCACCAGTTTGCACATGAGCGACAATCATATAATTCCAGTCATCAGGGATGCCCATCTCATACAGGTCTTCCTCTGGGAAGTCATCGCTACTAAAGGGGCCATCTAAGATACCCCAGATTAGTATCTTACTCTCTGTCGTGTCGTCCTGACCAGAGACCTCGTTCGTAAGCCTGAGTGACCATTTCTTGAGTGTCTTGCTTACACTGAGCAATAGTTGCCCAAATACGATGCGCACTCTCATGGTTGTTAATTTCCTCTGCCGTATAAGGCATAGCCTTGATTGATGGGACCATATCAAAAAGTTTCACTGAGCCACTCCTTTGGGATTTCTTTATCAGCATAAAGAAAACCGTATTTGTTGCACCAATCTCCATAGGAACTCTTTGCCCCCTTATTCAACTTAGCCTTAGAGTTACTAAAGACAAACCTTATGTCAAACTCAGGACATTGTTCCTTAATTAAGAGGTGCTTCTTCCTATCAGCAGCGGTAAACCGACCCTTAGTCTCCACAATGATACCGTTAAAAAGAATGAAGTCTGGGGTGTATTTCCTTAGTTCGTCTACACGATAAGTAATCTTCATAGACTCGTAAGTAAACTTTACCCCAGACCCCTTCAACTGGTCAGAGATTTTATCCTCTAAACCAGAACGGTAACCATGCTTCAACCCTCTCGCTTTTGTGGGGGTTGCCATAGCTCTCCTTCTTTTCGCCTTAGCCATAACAGCCTAGCATTCTCAACTACACGTTCAATGTCACCACCATAAGCCTTCATAACAGAATCCCAGAGGTCTTGCTCATCCTTGGCGTCCCCTAGTATTTTCTCTGCCTTAGCAGGTCCAATACGGTAGAGACCAACAATGTTATCAGCATTATCCCCAGTCAAGATTTGTTTGTAGAAGAACTTCAAACCACCAAAGTCATCAACTGTATACCACTCATCACGACCGAAGTTATAGTGGCGACAGGGAATTTGCAGCATATCTTTGTCAACAGAGGCAACGATAGTAGATGGTCCATATCGTGTCGCCTCAATAGCAATAAGATCGTCTGCTTCTTCCCCATCACTAACAATAGCACCCCACTTTTTAATCAGGTGCTCCCTAACATCAGTAAGGTGTATCGGTTTGGCAGTATCCTTACGATTACCTTTGTATTCGTAGGATTTTGCAATATCAAACCGAAAGTTTCCCTTACCTGTCAGGTAGACCTGATACTCATGTGGGGCTGCGACAAACAAGGTTCGTTGTAGGATCGTGTTGATTAACTCGTCTACCTTGTCTATCGCAGCTTTCAGGGATTTATCCTGTGCGTGGAATGCTGACCGATAGGCCACGATGTCACCGTCGATCAGCACTTTCGTCACAGTGTTTCACCCCATACCATTGTCCCATCGTTTTTGGAGAAGCCTACATCTTCAACGTAGTCATAACCTGCGCCAAGAAGAAAGTCTCTCACTGCACTGGCAACCTGTTCCAAGGTGTATACATCGTCACGAGATACACGAACACTACCACCGATGCCATCGTCTTCCTTGTCGAAGTATGCTTCGAAATCAATACGCATTAAGCAGCTTCCTCTTTACTAAACAGATTACGATAGGGGCCATCATTACCACCAGAGTTACTTTCATAAGCTACATGGTCAGTAACAGCGATACCCATTACACGAACACCAGCACCGTTTGCGTAGGTCTGGAACTGAACAATGGCCTTAGAGCCATTACCGATCAGTCCATCTTCTTCAAGGTTCCAGTCACGTTTATTCTCAATCCCATTTGTAAGGTTGAGGACAGTGATTGGACCACCATAGTTTACTACTTGTGTTCCACCCTTACCCTCAAACTCTTTGATGTCGTCAATAACTTGACGTTTCATCTTCATAAACTTACCAATGCCATATTCCGAATTACCTTCAAGAATACGCTGCGAGTTCATTGGGGATGGGTCAAGACCCTCAGACAATAGCTTATCAATCTGAGCTTCGTCAGTGAAGTAAGCATTTACTGCATATTGACCACCCTTCTTGTGGATAGCTTGTGCTGCACGAGGCCCGTCAGGGTTACCCATATCAGCATTTTCTGGGAAAACCCGTGCCCATTCGAGCACCATTTCCATATTGTAAGTAGGCATGTTCATCTCCTTTTGCCTAGTAGGTATATACTATATAGGGGCTTTTTTCGTGTTTTGTCAGTTCACGAAATGTTACAATAGTTAGTGAATTGCTGCATATGTGTTACCGAATTGAACATCTGTCCCTAGAGGAACATTCAACGACAACTTAGTATTCAGCTTACCGACAGCTTCCTTCATAATCCGTGTTGTATACTCCTCATCTCCGATCTTGGTTAAGACAATTACCTCGTCATGGAACTGACCTATGGTCTGCAAACCATTCTTACGACACATAGCAACCCAACTGTCAAAGCAGAACACACCAGTGCCTTGGTTCAAGGTAGAGAAGCGGTCCTTGTCAGAACGCAACTGATACCAAAACTTACTAACTGGGTTCTGCAACCACATAGTCCCAAATAGTTCCCGAACACGAAGACCACCTGCGATCTTCTGGATAGCCCAATTACGGTCCCAGAAGGCATTCAGTAGCTTCTTTGCATCCTTTTCAGACATACCAGTCTCACGAGCCAGTTTAGGTGCCCCTACGCCGTATGTGGCACTGTAGTTGACAACCTTGTAAGCCTTACGCAACTTCTTAAGGTCAGGACGCTTACCAGCATTGTAATCGTCAATCTCTTGTTGTGTCACATCCCCAGCAAACTTAGCCAAGTCGAGGTGTGGGTCAAACCCTTCACGAGACATCTCAGCCACATAGTCAGGGTCCAGAGGCTTCATATAGTGTCGTTTAGTAGTATCCTCCAGAGAGGTCATATCAGCCCCACAGAGGGTGTATCCTTCGGGGCATGTAAGCACCCCACGGATAACATCACCATATGGCTTATCGACTGACGGTAGGTTCACCAGAGGCTTTGCATGACGGAAGCGTAAAGTATTAGTAAACCCAGCCACCTCTGCCTTTAGATACCCATCTGGTGAGACACTTTCGAGAAAAGATTTAAGAATGCCAGCACGGTGAGTAAGCACAGTAAGACCATCCAAGATGCCAACAGCGGGGTCCACGTCAGCGAGATCAAGAACGCTTTCACAGAGTTCACCATCCTTACGAACCTGTTCGATCTTTCTTTCATTTCCAGTTACCTTATCACGAAGGAACTTCCAAGTCTTAGGCTTCCAGCCAAGGCTATATAGCCAATCCTTTACTTGGTCGTTCGAGTTAGGGTTTGCACGTTCAGTCCCAGTCACCACAGTCATTTGTTCTGCGGAGATTGGCATCTTATTCTCTGCACAAAGTGCGGTCCAGCGTTCACCATGACTTGAAAGGGAACCATCCTTCTTGTGCATGACTTTTGGTTTAGTCCGAACAGCCGTTAGAACACGCCGTGGCATGGCATCTGCTAGTTGCTCTTCCTTCTCCTGCTTAAGTGTCATGATCTCGTCGTAGGCGGCTTGTGTGCGTTCTACGTCAAGTTTCCACTGTAGGGCCTCCTGTTCACGAGCACAGTCCATCTTGAAGGACAGATACTGGATAAAGCGGTCCATATCACCTTCGTCTTGATAGAGCTTGTTCAGCTTATGCCATAGGTCTTTCCATAGCCGAGAGTTGATCTTAACGTCCTCAGAGCATCGGTGAGCATACTCTTCATACGTCAGGCTGTTCCAGTCCTTGATAACTGGTTTAGGGACACCATAGTCCTCCCCGTAGCCCTCAAGGCCATGCTTAGGACGGTCGAAGTTAAGATACCACGACAGAGCAAGAGTATCGACCAGTTTAGCTTCCACCTTGATCCCAAGTATCTTTTCCACTGCGGGGATGTCAAAGCGGATAATATTATGGCCGATAAGAGTGTCAGCCTCTGTGAAGAACAGACGCATAGCCTCATAGTCGCTAGTATGGTGAACCTGACCATCGTTACCCATCCAAGCAAGGACATGGATTTTGGTCATCTCATCTAAAAGACCGTCAGTCTCAATGTCGAATACTGTCATAGAACCTCTCTCAAAGTAAACGTCTCAGTATTGAACCGCATCTTACCAGCTTGGCCTACCTCACCAGTGGGACGGTTCTTCTCGACGTGTAGGTGTGTAGTATTACGTTCTTGCATGTCTGTCGAGTCCTTGTCACGTTGTAGGTTAACGATAACAGATGCACGTTGACCGATCATACGACAATACTTGAAGTCTCCATTGTCGTTAGTATGACCAATACTTACGATACCCACGTTAAGCTCTGCCGCCAGCTTAGACAGACGGACAGACAAGTCTGCAAGCATCTGTTCTTTACTCTCATCAGAGGACCCTACAATCACATCTTGGATAGGTTCGAAGAAGACATAACGAACACCACAAGCCTGACTAAAGTAACGGATTTGGTCGCACAGTTCTTCTGCACCTTCACCATCCTGTAGGTAAAACTGGTAGAACAGTTCATCCTTGGTCAGACGTTTGATAGCATCAACCACATCGACTTCCCGTCCCTTATCCTCAATAAGATCACGTCTGGTCACGTTATCATTCAACTCATACGACACTAGACCCAACAAGGATCGTAGCTTAGTTTCCTCAAGGTGCCATGCAGCAATCGGGATACCTTTCTTCAACAAGGTAAACTCTAGATACCGCATCAGTTCTGTCTTACCAATACCTGTAGGTGCCTTAAAGACAGTAAAGTGTCCCTGCATAAGACCAAGGATTTTGTCGTCAAGGTCTTGGATGCCAGTGGGCACATAGAGGTGGTTAGGCGTATCCTGATAAAGTTTCAGGAACTGGTCCGATGTGTTAAGGATGTTCTCTGGTGTATACTTCTTGGCATTAAACCAAGCACCTTTGAACTCTTGGATAGCACCAGCCTTTAGGAACTCATTAGCATCCTTGTATTTGCTATGATCCACCCGATAGACTTTATTAGGGAAGAGTTTAGCAATCTTAGCTGCAATCTCGTTACCAGCCTCATCATTGTCGATAGACAGGATAATCTGCTCGAAAGAGTTTACCCAATCAAAACACTTGTCCCAGAGCTTCTTAGAAGGCGTAGCAGAGGGCAACGACACAACAGGGTTGATGTAGCTACTCTTCATCATCTGTGCCACTGAGAGGGCATCCAGTTCGCCCTCAGTGATGGTCAGCTTCTTAGCACTACCAGCAGTGAACATGTTCATACCGAACAGTTCATCACCTTTGAAGTTAGCCTTAGCGTAGAAACCTTTCTCTGGTAGGGTTCGGACCTTAATTCCGCCGGAAGGGTATACATACTCTTGTCGGTCAGGGTAAGTCTTAACCCCAAAGTCTTCCATAGTCTGTGCAGTGATACCACGCATAGGGGCGTATTTTCCACTGTCGGGGGCTTCTATCCGTTTGGGGGTGTATGTATCGAATACATCTGTCACCATGCTCTTTCCTTTTGTTGGGTATTTCTCTGCGGCCCAATCAAACGTACGATCACGAGATGGGTAGGCTCGGTTACAGGCATGGCACTTACCAAACCCACCCATGTTGTAACTGAAAGCGTCTGACGAACCACAATCTTCATACGGGCATGGCTGGTGAGCTAATTCCATCAATCAAGCCCTGCAATAACCAGCCAGTTGTTACGGTAGGCAAACATATTGCCGATAAGAAGTTTTGGGTTCTTCTTAAAACGACCAGCAATACGCCAGAAGTCAGATTTGTTTGCAGGCTTCAAGTGGTTGTAAACCTCCTGATTGAGATACTTCAGTTTGTGCGTTGTTCCGTCAAGGTCGAACTTAAGACGAGGCAGATACTTGTAAGTCTTAGTGCCAACCCTCTTATCATGCATCAGCCAATTCTTATTCTTTTCGAGGTAAAACTCAGGTTTTACCTCTGGCTGAATAACAGCAAGCGACAAACGCTTATGGTTAGCTTCCTGCACACTTTCCACTAGAGGTATCTGGTCAACTAGGCTTTGACGATCGTTCAAGATGTATTTCACATCAAAGCGAGTGTTGATCCCAGCGTGGACAGTCAAGCTACGATCCCCTGCGATCTTCCAGCTTTCGTGGCGAGTGTCTTGATGGTTGCGTTCAAGACGCACCTGCGACACAGAAAAGTCTGGGGGTGCATTTTCCACTGCTAGGGGGTAGATACGAACCAACTGACGTAGCTCCGGTGACCACCCTGCACTACACACAGTGACACGTCCTTGACGGTCCATCTCAGGTGCAGTCTTTCCCAGCATCACAAAATCTTCCAAGATCATTTGTTAGCCTCCTTTGTTTTCTCGATCAGGACATCACCATGACACCCGTCAGGGCAGCACCAGCACACAAGCAACTTACCAGACAACTCACCAGACTTGAGGCGATGAAGAAGACCATCTTTCATGTCGAGATACTTGCGATACTTCGTAATGACAGTCTCACGATCCCCGTCTTCACCAATGACAAACGGGTTGCCCCAGTCAGTGCCACGAGTGATCTTTACGTCAAGACCTTCTGCCTCTGCCCAGCACAAAAGGGCATTATCGACAGGAAGGCCATCATCACCTTTGTGCATGTTAGCTAGAGCAACACCGCCTTTTTCGATCTTACGGCGACGTTCCATTTGGCTCTGCGACCACCCTTGCGACAAGAAAGACTTAACCTCCTTGACACGTTGACGAAGGCGCATGACAGAGTGACCCTCACGTTCACATTCATCTAGCAACTTGTCTTGTTCTTCAATAGGCAAGGCAGTCAGTTCGGCGTGATGCCCATAAGACAAAAGGTTCCGACGTCGGAACTTTTCAAATGCTTCTGCAACGACCCCTGCAATCTTACAAGTTTGTTCTTTAGGCCCATTCCAATCGTCACTCTCTACAAGTGCTTTACGTTCGCCATACTTGTGACCCTTGTTCCACCAATCACCCAAACGCCATTTGTAGTCAGAGTAATCTTTGTTCAGTGACAACCCCTCTTGAACCCACTCTTCATAGTTGGTCGAGTTCTTTCTGTCGTTATCAACAACCACAACTGGCTGACGACCATCAAGGTCAACACCAAGTTTCCTTGCGAATGCCAAGTCTTCCACTTACGTTATCTCCTTTAGTTATAGTATCTAATATTGATTATAGATACTAACGTTATAACTTACGTTACTGTTTTCAACCCTTACACTTGCTAATAGGGGCTTTTTTCAGGTTTCGTCAATTCACGAATTGTTTCAACCTACGTTTCAGCTTCTCAAGTGCGTCAGTTTCCCTCTTAGAGACTGCCTGTTTGCTCAACCCTAAAGCGAAGCCAACCTCTTCCAGTGTCATATCCTGGTTGTATCGCATACGGATAATCTTGAGATCAATACCATCAAGAACTTCACTCACCTTAGACGACACAAACCTAGCAAACTCCTTTTCCTCGTAGGCTACAGCATGATCGTCCACCATCATATAGGTGTCGTCATACTCCACCTTCTTGGCAGTAATGGCTGATTTCAGTGTCTCCACACCAGACTCCGAGTAGGATTGGTTAGAGTCCACCTCAGACCCCCTCAGGATAGCTCTAGAAGCCTTGTCTTTAGGCACTGCTACAGCGACACTATCAAAGTTAAGATAGTCCCACATGGCCTTGTCTGCGGCTCTGTAGAGCTTTGCAGGGTGGGCATCTGGTTCTTCTGCTAGGATGCCATAGATAGCTACGACACCCTCCTGCACCAAG
>Ga0208644_1004109_pt1 | contig 11041 bp, 16 predicted proteins | sample VirMetDEL_Nov_18_FD_184517 | JGI IMG/M metagenome (GOLD analysis project Ga0208644, IMG submission 184517) | Aqueous microbial communities from the Delaware River and Bay under freshwater to marine salinity gradient to study organic matter... | ecosystem: Environmental > Aquatic > Marine >... | reverse complement strand
AACCTAAATTCTTTTTCTTTTCAGGATCTTTTGCTCTTTGACTTGCCACTTTAGCACGTTGCGACATTGCAATCGCAGCCTGCATTTTGTGAGCGTGAGTTTTACCAGATGATTTGATTTTATTTACTGAAGTTTTTGCTGTTTCAGCATCTGTAAAACCTAAACCGTGTATTGTTCCTTTTGGATTTTCGTCTGTATATAAATCTGAATGTTTATCTGAACCTGCAGGTTGACCAGGTTTTCTTGCTATTCTATTTTTGTCTGCACTTAACATTGGTTTAATAGAACCAACACCTTGTGATGTATAATTTGCTTGTAGTCCCATAGCACGACTATCTCTACTACCTTTACCTTTAGGTGGTCTGTCGTCCATTTTACCTAAACTTGTCATAGGGTGAATACTATCTAATCCACCTACTCTTATAGTAGGCACTCCTAAATATTCTTTTAATGTCTTAATCTTCATAACTAGTTACCAAATGATTTGTCTTGTAAATTATTTTCCAATCACATTCTATCCATTCACACTCGTAATCATATTCTTGTAAATTACCAGCATTAGGCATTGTATTTTTCTTTAAAAGTTTTATATTCTTTTTCTTCTTCTATTTTAAATTCAGTTTTTCCATAAATCTTTTCGTCAAGTTTTGATTCAATGTTTTCAATCTTGTCTAAAACACCTCTTAAAACAACATTGTTATTGTCATCACTCTCTTTAATTTTTCTTTTAAGAGGTTTAGCAAACATAAGAGGATCGGGTCTTTCATCCTCATTATCTTTTTTATATTTTTTATGACTTTTTGTTAAAGGGTGTACACCTGGTTCTACAGCAGGAGGAAGTGCCACATTAGCACCTGTACCTACAGCATTTGCTGGTGCGTCTTCATCAATCTTATTGATGATTTCATCCATCATTTCTTTATAATGTTTTGGCATAGTCAAACTCCGATACTAGTTCTCCGTTTCTCTCATATACATCAACACCAAAATATGTACCAATTGGTTCATCATCTATATCTGGTATCTCTCTATGTTCAGCAAGAAAATCATCATACTGATTTGTTTCTTTTAAATGTTTAATGATTGTTGATTCAATAAGAGTTTTATGTTTTTCGTATTCTTTATTTTCTCTTAATAATAAAGCAGCGGCAACAGCAAATGAACCTAACGCACCTCTAATACCTGTTTTAGCAAGTATTCTTTTTAAATTGAATACAAATCTATGTAACATTGTGTACGCTTGTTTTTCACTTGTCTTTTGTAGAGTTCTATATTTTTTTAAGACGTTACCGTCTTTATCAATAATACCTTGTTTAAAAGCATCTGATTTGTCAAACGGTGTTATTAATAATTTAATAACTCTATAAGCAATTAATAAATCTATTGGTCTACTTGCCATTATAGTTCCTCTAAAAGTTTCTTAACGTTTTCATCTACTGAAACATTGTTTAGTTCGTGTGGATATAGATACTGTAAATAATCTAAAACTGTTTTTAGTATTGACCAATATTGTTTATCAATTTTATATAACAACAATATACAAGCCGCTTCTACACCAAAAACATTTTGTAAAACTACAACGTGATTTACGATAAGTCTTACTTTGATTTCACCAGTTATCTTATATCTACGAAATAACCTTTTAAGATATTTAAATCGTTTGACATCATCATAAAATTCCTTTTCTCTTTCCAGAGTAGGGTTATCATAATGATGTTGTGCAAACAACAACCAATTATCTTTGGTTATCTCTCTAAACATATCTACACTAATTTAGCGTAGACCTTAGATGTTCCGTTTTTAAGTGTTTCGTAACTAACTTCTAGTTTCAAACCACCTTCTTTTCTATGAGATATACCATCATCATTAATATCAGAACCATCGGTATCTTTACCAAATCTTCCACCAAATTGTTTCACTTCAGCTGTTACTTTACCGTTATCACCATTTAGGTCAACAGGTGAAACTGTTAATCCTATTCTGTGTAACTTCTCTCTTAATTCATCAACTGCAAATTGTGGTTTAATGTATTCCCTTTCGGCAATAGAACCTACAAATGCGTTAACTCTTTTAAGAACATCAGGATCCTGTATGTTATGAGCGCCTAAAGCACTATCTTCAGGAGAGTTAGAAGTTGTACTTCCAACTTGCCCACCCATATAAGAACCTTCTTTTACGTGTTGTTTAAAAGTTTTCATTGTTCTCCTCTACTTATATTTGTCTGATACCTTTTTTTGTCCATCTGAACGTGGTATCAACCCTTTTGCTTTTAGATGTGCCTTATCTGTAAAACCTGCCTTACCTGCCTTGTAACGTTTCATTGCGTCAGCAGTATTAGGTGGTGTTTCACCTAGCACGTCTTCTTCAAAGTCTTTTAGTTCTTCTTCTTTTACAAAAGATTTAAACTTTTTTACCATCTTTTTTTTCCTTACTTAACTTTAAAAGTTTTTCAGTTTGTTGCAAAGCGCCGTAAAGAGCATTTAGATTATTTCTCATTGTAACTAAATCTTTCTCAACGCTTTCCATTTGTTTTTTTGTTTTATCGAAATCTGCTTTTAAAGTTGCATATTCCTCTTGTAATATTTTTTCATCAATCACCATAATATCTCCTCAATTAAGCAATAACGTGACCGTTACCACCGATTACATTCCAGTTACTATCTTTAAAAAATAAAATAACACTTCTACCTGGTGCGTCTATGTTTACAGTTGAACCTGAAACAAAACTTGAAGGTGTAATTGTTACTGCGTTAGTACCTGAAGTTGATTTATTAACTATAATTTTAACCTGACCATCAGCGCCATCTGCTACTGTTACTGGAGCTGCACCTGAAGTTGCGTTAACTAAAGTTGTACTTTCAGTAAGTGTTACTGCTGTTGATGTTGAACCATCACCAGTAATTGTTTGAGCAGTATCTTTTAATCCTATCCAAGATGGAATATTATTAAAGACATCTTCTGCTGTGATTTTTTTATTGATTGGTGTTCCTGTTGGATCATCTACTACGTGAAACAGGTCGACACTTGCTAATGCGTTACCTAAATCGGTCAACGCCGTTATTTTTTTATCTGCCATTTTTTTCTCCTATTAACCCTTTCGGGAATGCTACTGTAGGTATTTGCCTACATCAATTTACTCATATAGTATATATAAGGGCGCCAAAGCGCCCCTATAAAATTAATTATTAGTTAGATGTTAAACACACTAAAGTTGTGTATGAAACTCTACCTGATCTACCACCTGAACCAGTTGTTTTTAGAACCCAACCAGTATGTGCTATTGCACCTGATTGTGTTTCAGTTGTATCGTAATTAAACAAACCGTGTGTTGCACCTGTTATAAAAGTGTCTGCGGTTGTGTTACCGTACAATGAAGTTCTATTTGCACTTGATGGTTCTACATTTAACATAGTTGCTGCCCACAATGGTGCGCTACCAACTGCGTCTGTTTTTTCCCAACTTGACATATTATTCTCTCCCTTTGTTAATTGTTAAGGTACTCAATTTGTAATATATTATGTAATATTTATAAGGAAAGATATTAGAAACCTAGTTTTTTAAGTTCTCTAATAGTGTTGGAAGTAGAGGTATGTAGTATTCCGATACCACCTCTTTGTGTGAATTGATCTGTATTTTTCTTATAATCGTCTATTAATACAGCAGGTTGACCTACGACTTTTGCATAGTTTTGTTTTTGTACTCGTTTTACAAGATTTATTCTACCAGGTGCGATACCTAAATTAGTTCTTGCCCAATGTGATTTGCCAGGTATACAGTTTGGATCCCAACTTTCTTCTACGTATGCTGATAAAATGTGAGGTTTAAAACTAGAAATAAAAGACCATAATGATCTGCCATCAGGCATCCACGGCATTGTGTGCCAAAATTTGGGTGTATCTTTGATTGGTTGCCACTTTTCTTCTTTACTAGCGTATGACCATTTTGTAATAGGCATACCAGTAACTTTCTCTGCTGCCTTTTTAAAGTCGCAAAGAACACCGTCCATATCACAATATATTCTTGGTAAGTTTGGTTTCATAGTGTTTTAGTATCTATAATATAACACATTATAGGGTACTTGTCAAGCGAAAAAAACTGTTGATTATTAATACTTATAATCTACTCTTGGATTCATTTCAGGAGAAGTTGCCACTTGACCTGTCATAGTCTTTTTTTTCATATCTCTAGTATCTTCGCCTGCTTCTTGTTCTTTTTTTTCTTCTTTCTTTTCTCTTAATTCTGCCGCCATCATTGCAAAAGTTTTCCATTCATTCTTTGGCGTTTTGATAGGTTCTTTTTCACCACCCACTTCTCTTTGTTTTTGATTTTGTGATTTAGCAGTTGACATATGAGTTTCTTTTAATTTTTCTAACTCATCATCTTTTATCTCCGGGTGCATTTTCTTAATCTTATCATCACTCTCACCATCTTTTACCATTTTCTTAACGTGTGGGTGTACTTCTTCTTTTTGTGTAGGATCATAACTGTTCATCATCGGACCTGATTCTGGTGGTGATAATTTATCATTAGTTTTTTCAATAGATTCAATATCAGCATCATCAATACTTCCACCGCCGCCTGGACCTATTTTTTTTCTTTGTCTTGCTTTATCTAGTTCATTATATGCCTTTCGTTCAGCAGCATCTTTACTTGGTGCGTCAATCACCATATGAAAGCTGTCTTCGGAACTAATACCTTTATATGAAACTCTACCTTCAATCTCCCACCTTGCCTCTTTCATTTCTTTTTTCTTTTCATCTGAAGAATGTCCAAAAGATTTGTGAACAAGTTTATCTAATTTTGTATGAAATTTATCTACATCTTTTTTAGTGTAATCTTCTTTTTGATCTTTTTCTATTGACTTAGCAATATCGTGTGCCTTTGTAATAGTAGATTTCTTTAGAGGTGGTTGATCGTTCTTTGCTTTCATAGCAGCCGCCATACCTACTGCATATGGATTATCTACTGCTTCGTTTTTACCTTTGTGCATTTTATCTATCTTATTAAAAAATGCTTTCTTTTCTGCACCAGTCATTTGACCTATAGGTTTGCCTGCCTTGTCTAATTCTTTTTTAAATTTGTCTTGGTAGTCGGACTCCAAAACTTTATTCTGCATTTGTTTTGCTAAATCCTCTATACTACCCTCTTTAGTTTTTAGATACTTGTTCATTATTTTTTACTCCCTTTAACTTTCGCTGCTAAATCTTTATCAGCACCACCCCAAGTTCCTGAGGATTTTGTTACAAACGAATTTACTCTAGCAAACGCCCATTGTTGTTGACTAGCACCAGGTCTATGTCCACCTCTCCAAGCGGCCATACCTCTATCGTAAACTTTCTTTAATATACTATAAGGCATACCTGTTTTGTCTGCCTTGTTTTTTAATCCTTGTATTGCCTCATAAGTCATTTTTGCACCCAAGTGTACAGGTTTCTTTTCGCCCATTTTAGGATCAGTTGCAACATCTTTTTTATGTTTTGCAATATCACTTGTTGGGTAATTATCAACTTGTTCTTTTTTCATTTCTTTTTCTTTTTTGTCTTTTATATATTTGTGTGCAACACCAACTGTTAATGGCACTTCACCAGTTTCTGGATTAGGTTCTGGTTTAATTGCTCTGTTTTTTTCGTTTTCTAATTTTGTTCTTAAAGTATTAATTTGACCTTGAGCAGCAACTAATTGTTTTTCTAATGCGTCTGTATCTTTTTCTTTGTCTAATTTAATCTTTAATTCTTTTTCTTTTGCTGTGTCTTTATCTGAAATTGCCTTATCAGATGGATCATCTTTCATACCAGGAGTTGCCTCAGTTATTTCTTCAAACTTACCTGTCTTTTTGTAAATCTTATTTCTTGCAAGTGTAGATATAAAAGGTATCTGTGCCTTCATTAATTGTCTTAATGTAACTACATCAAACGATTGTCCATCTAAATGTTTTGACATTTTGTTTGCCATTTCAGGTGAAATAGTTTTACCTTTTAATGGTGCATATGCTTTTTGTAAATCTTTTATAATACTGTCTGCAACTTTTTCATCTAAAGTTTCTTCACCTAGTATTTTTTTTACATCATTAGCAGACATTTTTAATCTTTTTGCAATGTTGTCAATACTTTCACCTTCTTTATTTGCGGTAAATATATCTTTAATTTTGCCTTCGTCTAATTCAAATTCTTCGTTTGCTCTTTTTAAAGCATTCTTAACATCTGGATGATCTGATAAACCTTTTGCAAGTTTTTCGATTGCCTTAACAGCACCGTCATAGTTACCACCTTTGTATCTAGGATCGTTTAGTATGCCGTATGCCTGTTTAATTTGTTGTTGTGTAAATTCTAATATAGTTTCTTCTTTTGCCATATCAGGATTATACATTAAATAATCTGAAACTGAATTGATATAGTCTTTTGCTTTTGTAATTTTAGATTGTACCCACGCCTCTAAAGGGTTACCTTCATCTGATTTACCTTGTAGTGCTGAAGCAAGTTGCGTTGCCTTATCAGCGATTGCCTCTAGTTCACCTCTTGCCATTGATACTTCGTGGTCTTTATCTTCTTTCTTATAGACTTGTTCTAAAGCCTCTTTCATTGTTTGTCTATATCTACTCATTTGTTCTCCTATAACGCCGAATAAACTGCGTCCCAATTTTTAACTTTTCGTTTAAGATCACCTATCATCATCTTTTCTAATCTTTGTCTTAATGTGATAGCATCACTTCCAATATATCTTCCATAAGTATCGTGTATTTTTCCTAGAGATTCATATGCGTCTGCTAATTTTTTATCTCTTAAAATTTTATCAGCAATATATCTTCGTGCTTCAAAGTGATCGTTGTTTGCTGTTTTTGCCCTAATGTATTGTAATTCTGTTTTACCTGCTTCTGCCTCTTGCAAGTCTAATCGCATTTCTTTTAAAGTTTTAGTCATATTCTTTTATCTCTAGTTTTAGTTCACTATTACCTTTTAGTAATCGGTGAAACTCCTCTTTTTTAATATGATAATTTTGCCCTACTTCTAATTCAAAAGGCAAATCATTATCGTATTGTAGTTTCCATCCTGTACCCCATATAACTTTTATGACACGATCTTTTTTATCTTTGTGCCATATCAATTGGTCTTTTTCAACATCTTCTTTGAAGACTCTAGTAAACACATTATTGTAAACACTTTTTTCAAAGTCTTCAAATGGTTTATAATAATCTTCTAATTCCATTACCAAAAAAAGTTACCGCCACCAGATAGTCCTAATGACTTTGCATAACGAGGTAAGTTACAAGCCCAATATGCAGCCGATGTTCTATCTTTTTGCTGATCACATTTGTGTCTAGCAGCAAAAGACTTTCTTGCCTCTTTATCGTTCAATTTTACTTTAAGTCCTGTAGTATCTCCCCAAGTAACTTTTTTAACGTTACCTGTTTTGGGATCTTTTACAAAGACATAAAACTTTTTAGGTCCACCTTTTTTAGGTTTATTTAATTCAACGTCTTTTTCTTCTTCAGCAATAGGTATATCTAAAGGTACTTTTTGTTCTTCGTAAATACCAAACTGCCCTATATCTGTTTCAAGTAACTGTTTATCCCAATCGTTCAATTCAGTTAAAAGACCTTCATTATATAATTCTCTTGCCTCATTAAACAAGTTATAAAATTCTTCACTATGAATCCTATAAATGTTTTCAGCAAACGGTATATTATTTTCTACGTGATAATGTACCGATTTAGATATTTTATCTTTGTAATCTGCAAAACTTAACATTATATATTCCTTATCATTTTAGATACAACTTCAGACAATTTCGCCTTCCATTCTTCTTTGTATCTTTCCTTATATTTATCTATTGTTTCACTTGAAGCTGCCCAATCATTTATATCTTTTACAGAAATATCTGTTGTCATTGGTCTTGTTACAACTTGTTCACCAGATGTGCCATCTACTGATGGTTTGTACGAACCGCCTTGATAATTAGGGTCATATCCGTCTTGTCCTGGTGTTACTTTTAGTGTGTGTTGTGCGTAATCGTGTCCTATATCGTATGCCTCTGGCACACAATTTGGCACTTGTTTTCCACCTTTATTTTTCATTCCTACCTGCTTATATCCTGTCCAACAAGCGTCTGATAATTCTTTCTTCAATTCACCAAACATTTTCTTGTATTTTTGTGTATGTACACTTGGTTTAGTTTTTGCGTCTTTATCACCAGGTGCTGGTCTATTATCATTCTTTGTAGTATCTCTACTTTTAAAATGATCTGCTCTTTTATTCTTTGTATCTTTAGACATATCTTTGTAATACTTTTTAGGTTGTGTTCCGTCTTTTTTCTTAACGTCTTTGTCTTGTGGCAACCTATCTAAATCTTCTTTAGATACGGCTTTGAAACCGTAATCTACATCTAAATTGTGTTCTCTCACTTGTGCCTCTCTATCTGCTGGATCTGGTAAACAATCCCATATCCACGCCTTGTGTAAATTGTTTTCGTTGTCTTCAACTACTACATAATTTGTTCCTCTTCTCACAACTTTGCCATCAATATCCTCTTTGACATAATTTACTTTATCTCCTATATTAAAGATCATTTCTCTAACATATAAATCTCTAATTTGTTGTTGTTCAAATTCTTTTAAACTTGCAATTGGTTTATAATCACTTACGTAAGTGTAATTTGCAGCCAAGTTCATTCCTTTTCTTACATCTTTAAATAATTTTTCAGTATCTCTAAATGAAGAAGGTAATCCTGTCTTAAATGATTTAACATCACCTTTCTCTGCCGCTGCTCTCATCTTACTTGCTGACATACCTGACACACCTTCAGCGTCTGGATCTCTATCACCAGCAGACGCAACATTAATTTTTTTAAAGTTATAATATCCGTGTCTGGATTTTACATCATTATACTTTTTTAAGATTGTATCAAACTCTCTTACTCTATCACTACCAACAACCATAGTTATACTATCATAACCTTGTTTATATAATTTTGTAGCAATATCTAATACCATATTCGTTGTATTAATTTCAATGTTTCTTGCGTGTTGAGGAAACATCTTTTTCATATAATCTAATTTTTGTCTTGGCGACAACGGATTCTTTTTAGGGTCTTCACTTCTACTTAAAAAGATTTTATAATCATCTGTAGGAATAGATTTTACTTTTTGTATTAACTTTTCGTGTCCTGTAGTTGGTGGATTAAATCTACCAAATGTAAATGCAATTGATTTTGCCTCTGGTAAATAATCTTCTTGTTTTAGTGATTCAATTTCTTTGTCTGTAACTACGCCATCATCTAATATTTGTTTACACTTTTTATAGAAAGTGATATAGTGATATTTTTCTAATAATTTAAAAATAACATTTGCTGGCATATTATTAGCAACACCAAATGTTTTAATTTGATCAGGTGTCATATCTTTTAAAAATACTTCTTTTCTTTGATATGATAAATCGTCACCAATATCTTTTATTTGAATAATGCTATCTTCTATTTCTTCTAACTTATCTTTAATTTTTTCTTGTAAATTTAAAACATCATTTACAGTTAAAGATTTTAATTCATCATAGTCAATTATATCTCTTTTTAGTTCACCTTTTACTACATCTATCTCTTGTACTTTTTTATTAAAATCATCTATGTAGAGATCAATATTAAATTTAGGAATATTAGGCACTTTTGTAAACATATTATTTAAAACATCAAAATGACCATCAGCATTTTTTAAATGATCATCACTAATTTGTCTATCTACTTGAATATAATAGTTTATAGGATGTTGAGTACCTGGTATATTTTTACCATTAACTTGACCCATAAATTTTCCTACTAAATCTTTTCTAACTTTTTCTATTTCTTCTTCACCTATTGCATTTGGTTTTATGACTATATCAATATCTACATCAGCATCATTTCTGTATGTCTTTGTTAAAATAGATCCAATGATGTAAACTCTCTCAACATCACCATAAGGTTCTATATGTTTTTTAATATCATTCTTAATAATATTAATAACACTTTGTTTTAATGTAGGACTATCTGTGTCTGCTCTATCAAACACACCAGGTGCATAAGTTCTTCTTGGTATATCAATGATTGATTCTTTTATGAAGTCTTTAAATCTCATCTTCTTTTTAACTCCAATTCTTTTTTAATCCAACTCATTGCTATACCACTTTCTGGTTTAGTTCTTAATCTACTTCTTATAAAACGAGAAGCAGTATTTAAAGTTTGTGTTACTAATTCTTGTTCACTTCTATTGTTATCTACAATTAACATTTTGTTAGGACTAAACAATCTTTGAAATGAACCTATATTTGCCTGTACACCTTCCCAATTCTTTTTTACAATATATTCTGGTATTGATCTTGGTCTAGTTTTATTTCTTTCTAATGCAACATCTAAACTTGTATTAACAAATACCATATAACAATCATATCCGATATGTCTTAATAATGCAACTTGACTTTGTACTAATTGTAAATCTCTGCCTGTTGCGTCTATAACTAATCCTAATCTACCTTGTATGTAAGTATCTAATGCTGAAGCAGTAGTCGTTTTTGCTTTTTGTCTAATAATATTTCTAAAGTATTCTTCTTCGTCAGGCATTTTAAGAGATAAGTTTGCTTGTTTTAAACCTCTTTCAAACGATCTATCAGAATTTACTACTTTTAAACCTGTTCCGCCAAAAGCAGTAGCAGTTACAAATGTCTTACCTGAACCAGGACCACCTGCAAGAAAAAATGCTTTGAATATACCAGGATCATAAACACCCTCGTTAATGTATTGTCTGATTTCGTCTAAAGTTTTTTTCATTAAATATCTCTCGTTCTTGGAGTATCATACAATATAATATCAAATGTTGATGACATATTCGTACCTGTTGAAGCAATTGCTCTAATTTCAATATCTGTTTTTTCAGGTAAAGCAAATGGTACTTGATATATTCTTTGATGAAGTCCACCTGGAACATCCATAACATCTCTTGTTCTAAAAACTAAACCATTACCTACTTCTCTCGTATATAAGTTAGCGGTTACGGCGTCATTATAATTACCTACTCCTA
>Ga0208644_1004107_pt1 | contig 11042 bp, 17 predicted proteins | sample VirMetDEL_Nov_18_FD_184517 | JGI IMG/M metagenome (GOLD analysis project Ga0208644, IMG submission 184517) | Aqueous microbial communities from the Delaware River and Bay under freshwater to marine salinity gradient to study organic matter... | ecosystem: Environmental > Aquatic > Marine >... | reverse complement strand
TCCTGATTGTCGGTATACGCTGTAGTCAATACCGATACCACCACCTGTCATCAGGCAGGACTCGGACTTCCAGCTAAGGTTAGCCCAGTCTTGTCGGGTATCTTCTTCAGCTTTAAGAAGGAAGCAGTTATTGTAAAAACGGTTCTTACGACCGGCGTAATAAAGGTAACGTCCACCAGGAACAAACTTCAGATCCGTGATATACACCTTTAACTGAAACAGTTCATCATCAGTCAGGAGCTTTTCTTCACCATCTCGAAGATTACCACACACGTCATCTACTAGCACATGAGCTAGTTGCTCCCAGTCATCGCAGCCTGGATGAGCGTACTTTAAATTAAAAATGTCCTCACTAAACTTTGAGCGGAACATTGGATTCTTATTTGATTTGAAACTACTCATCTATTTTTACACCAATCACAGTAATAAGCGCACCATCAATACAATTCTCAATGGCTTCTATAATTAATTCTTCTGCCTCAGAAGCAGCGCCGTGAACCCCATCAGCAGGAATCCACGACGCATCCTCATCAACAGTAATATCAAGACGAACTTTAAGACGCATTAAAAACCGCGACCAAAGAAAAACTGTGAAGTGCTCTTGCTTCTAATCACGCTATTCATCTCAATCAGATAATTCTGTTTAGCACTCATGAGTTTCTTGTAAGCATCTTGATAATTCTCTTGAGCAGCCGCGTATTGTTTTTTGGCTGATTCGTAATCAGAATATTTTAAGCTACTTAATTTATCTTCTTTCTCTCGAATTTCTTTTTCGAGTTCTTTAATTTCAGTCTCCATATCTTTTTCAGTCATCTTCATTTTCTCCTGCTAGTTCACCGCCAATGGCGCTATATCCAACTTTATCAATCCAGCTATCTGCTAGACCCGGACTCTTTAAAGCTCTACAAGTTTTAACCCAGTCCATTGCCAGGGCCACTTCATAGGCACGGACCTTTCTGTTAAAGATAACGGACCAACCTTCAGCAATATCTTGGAAGTTTTTGTTAGGAGGTCCGTACTCATTCTGTCGATCACCATTAATTATATCTTGTGCTGTTTCTATTACAGAGTTTCTATTCGTCATTAGTTCTTCCTATTTAAATTAGGGAAAGGAATGACATTATCATTTCCTTCCAATGTTACATTAATCTGCTGTTCAATATCAAAGTCAGGATCAATAGCAGCAAACCGTTGCATTGCTTCCTCAATAGATGTGCTCAGTTCACTAATTATCAAACCCATCGCATCATACTCACGAGTGCCAACTAGGTTCTCTGAAACAAAATCTCCAACATCAACCTGTAGAGTCTCGTTCTCAGCATCACAATGCACAAAGATTGCAAAGGTATTATCAGGGATAAAGACTTTGTGAGCTACTTCAAAGCTTTCTTTTTCGTCCACCTTTTTCTTCTCCTAAGTTTAATCCACTGTTCTGGGATTAGTTTATCCGCATAAATGAAGTCGTTCTTCTCACACCACATTGCGTAGGTTGTCTTACTTCCCTTGCGAATCTTTGCATTTGAATTACTAAATACAAATCTGATGTCAAGGTCTGGGCATTGCTCTTTAATCCAAAGATGCTTCTGCCTATCCTCTAAAGAAAAGATCCCCTTCGTTTCTATGATGATGCCGTTAGGCAATAGAAAGTCAGGGGTATATGTGCGACGTTTTTCTGGTTGAAGGTATGCTACCTTTGTAACTTCGTAACAGTTTGTTATGCCTAAGTTAGACAACTGTAAAGCTACATTATCTTCAAGACCAGATCTATATCCTTTAGCCCTAGCCCTATACCTAGAAGATTTAAGTGGCTTCTTCTTCTTTATAGTGCGTGTAGTATTCATACGCATTTGCTGCTTTAGACTTTGCTTTTTTACGATACTCTAAATTAGGCCAGCAAGAGTAGCGATAATCACAGAATGAGCAAGAGCTGGCTAACTTACGGTTACCAGTAGGCTTCTTATACCAAGTCTCTTCTACGTCAGAGAACTCTCGACTGAAGTTATTTTCTCCAGCCTCTTTATAACGCTTGATAGTCCTGACAATGTTAGCGTGGTATATCTCTTCATCAGTAGGATCAACAGAACAGACCTTCATCTCTCCCGTTTCTTTGTTGATTGCTATCCAGCCACCTGCTTTTATATCAGGGTACTTTGACCGCTCTGCAATAGTATACCCGAATAACTGACTAACGTAACCAAAGCTATCGCCTTCTTTCATAGCTTCATACGATTTAAACTTGTGCTCGAAAGCAAACCTAGATGCAGACTTAATATCCCACATCGTAAGGTTACCGTCATCATCCTCAATGATTAAATCAAACTCGCCATACAGATCACCCTCTGTAGTTTCTAAGCGTGTTCTCTGATTCAAAGCAAAGATCTTAACACCAGCAGCTTCAAGGATAGCGACTGCGATTACCTCAGTCATATCCCCGTAGGTCATCTTAATTTTAAAGCTGCGGTCTTTTGGTGTTTGTGACCAGTCTAGTTTGTTAGCGTGTAACTGGCAAAAGGGTTTGCCGATTTGAGAAAGTGAGGGAAGGTTTGACTTCCCCCTTGGTTTAGAATTAAAACGACCAAGCTTATCGTTGAAGTTCTGAGATGCCTTGAAGATAAGATGTTGTGGTAACTCAGGTGTTCCAGATAAGAAGTCGTCTATCTTAACTTGTAACCAGTGTACATCTTCAAACATTATTAAGCCTCAAGAACATCATCAAAAGAGTCTACGACATCGTTACTGTTTTCTCGCATCTTCTCTGATACTTGTTCATTTTCATACTTAACAAGATCGAAGAAGTCATCCAGCAGAATTTTGTAGTCGCTGTCCAACTCAATGATGTTGGTCATGATAGGCTTGTACTTCAACGTAAACCATTTGTTAGATCCACGCTTGTTTAGCTCAAAGTCAATCTTGAGTTCAACAGCAGCCGGATTAACCTTTTGCTTGAGTAAGCCACCCAAGACCGAACTAACCTCCATAAAGTTAGAGGGTCCAAGGCGCATACGGAAAGGAACATCTTTTACCTCATTAGGACCATCGTTCCCTGGTGAAACAGGATCTTCCATACGAAGTGTTCCAAAGAGGTGACGATACAACTTAACTTTATTCGCACTGGCGAATGCAACCGGATCAGAGGTGCGAAGTTTTTCCTTCATCTTAGATGGAATCCATCCACACTTATCACCACCCTGCCAGTCCAAGGCTGGTTTACTAAAGTCTTTGAAGTGAGAAGACATATTAGTATACTTCTCAGCATCTGAATCAAACACGGCAGTCTGCATCGTATCAAAGTAGATACGCATATAAGCTTCTTTTGAGAAGTATTCCTGTTCCGAGGGATCACGCAAAGCAATAGATGGGGCTGGTACACTCACCAGATTTTCATCAGCATCCTCTACGTTAGCATCCCGGTTGATACGCGCCCGTGCAATACTGGGTGCGCCGGAGGTAGATGCAGAATATAGTAAAGCAAAATCATCACTGTTTTCAAAGAGAGCAATCTCGTTCATATCGAACTCCAAAGTTTAAAGATAGTTCTTGTAGCACATCATTACACAAATGTCAAGCAAAATCTTCTTGTTCCATCCAGTTTTTTCCTTTAGACATTTCAACGTCTAACGGGATAAACTTATCAAGTCCAAAACGCTTGTGTGCTTCTGTCTGTGCTTCGAGTAAACATGCGGGACCAATATCTTTAATGATGTCGATCTCGTCTGGGTGCGTGTCAATTAGAACACTATCATGCACTGTGTTTATGACACGGCTTTGTAGTTCTAGCTCAGTAATCTTACGGCAGAGAAGGATTACACCAAGGGGTACAATCTCTGCTGTTGCTACAGACTGAACTGGGTAGTTAACTATTTGGGTTTTAGCACTGGCATTTCCTTGGCTATTTCTGTAGCAACCTGGAAAATCGAACTGCCTTCCTGTAGCGGTGACAACTCTTCCTGTTCTGATTGCTTGCTCCTGGAGTTGCGTATGCCAGTCGAAGATCCCTCGGTACTTTCCGAAGAACTCTTGGAAGTAAGCCATCTGTGCTGGAGTGCCAGACGTTCCGCCGTACAGTGGACGGAATGTGCTTGACTTAGCTGGGCCTCGTTCAGTTGGCTCACCATGCGCTGTGAGAACTTGAGCGGTGTAGGCGTGAACATCAAATCCATTTTCAACCTCTTGCTTAATCTTAGAGTCTCTAGCCAGCGTACCAGCTACACGAAACTCTAACTGTGAATAGTCAATCTCAATTAACTCACCCTCATCGAATCTACTGACAAAGGCTTGTCGTACAGGAAACAGCTTACCCTTTGGCATGTTCTGTAGATTAGGGTTGCTGCTGCTCAAACGACCTGTAGCAGTAATACACTGATTAAAATTAGCGTGAAGTAAAGCATCGTCTTTAATACCTTTCTTGATACCTTCAATAAATGAAGAACGATAGGTTTCAATTGCTGACAATCTGACGATGGATTCTAAGAACTTACGAGAATCTGGATCACCAGCACGATTAAGTAGAGCAGATAGGGTAAGCTTGTCTGTCTTAAATCCACCTGCTGCGGCTAGTGCAACAGAAGGCTTAATATTTAGACCCGCTCTTTCATTTAAATCTTGATAGATAAAGCCCTTCCCATCACAAGCAGGACATTTGGTAGGCTTCTTAAACTGCTCACCACTCTTCTTCATTTTAAAGAAGTGTCCTCTGCCTTGACAGGAAGGGCATTGCAAAGCCTTGGTCTTGTATGACCTCTTAAAGCATAGGTTCAGTGATTGCTTAAACTCTGCAAGGGATAGCTTTGGGCGACGTTTGGGTTTACCCCTTTCATCTGTACCGATGTTCATGATCTCTTTCCACTTGTTTTTATTGACAAGCTTGCAAGAGTACACAACCTCGGACATCTGTTCAGGGGAGGATAGGTTAACCTCGGTGTCGCCCATAAGCTCATGGGTCTTACGTTTCAGATACGACTGGAGTTCCTCCTGCTCCTTCTGATAATCCTGATCTACTTTATTAAGTACATCAATATCAATTGCCATACCTGATCGTTCAATATCTGTTAACACGGAACAGAACTCACACATGAGGTCGCGCACAGGGACAAGGGAAACCCCTTCAGCGTCCTCGAATTGTTCCTTCTGCTTTTGATATATCTCAGCCGTAGCTTTGATATCGTGTACCAGATACTGACTACCAACCTCCCGATCTAAATCCGAGAAGTTTTTGCCAGCGTCTATGGCATCACCAAGTGTGCTTAATTTCTCAGTGACGCCATAGTGCTCGGCTAGTGCTGATAAGGACAGGGGGTTCCTCACAGCACGATTAAGGACATACTGATTAATCATGGTATCAATCACTTTGCCCTTACACTCAAACCCCATTTCACGCAACCAAGACAGGTCAAACTTAGCATTGTGGGCAACAAGGTATTGAGCATTCTGTAGATGACTACGAAAACTTTCTAAGCCATCAAGGTCGTCTGGCCAAACAATAACAGGCTGCTCGTCAATGTCAATACGCATATAACCAATTGCAGCCAGTTGATTAGAACTGTTATAAGGTGTAGGGTCTTTACGATCTCCGTACAAATCAATCTCTAAATCAACAACCAAAGTGTAATCAGGTGCTATCATTAATATACTATTTCCTTATACATATATATATTAATATATAATATAATATATAAATAGATTATCTCCCAAACGGTATCAAACCTAATATCATAGCTTTCTGGATTTGTCAAGCTTTTTTTAATCGTGATACCTAGAAATTTCAGGTGCAATCTTGACGATGCATCTTCCATGTCTGCCTCCTACCTTATTCTTAGACACGGTTAAGTAACGTAAGAAGTTATCCTGGCCATTGTCAGTTGCTTCTTTACCTAAACCAATGATGTAGTCAGCCTCTGCTGGCTTGCCGATCTTACTGCCAGACATCTGTGTGAACCTTAGACTGGTTCTACCATCAGCACTAGCATCAGCTTGTGTAACAGCAATAACAGAGCATTCATTCTTCTTAGCTATCTCACGACCACGACGATAGATCTCTGACAACTTTAGATCATCACGCGCAAACTGTCCGTTGATGTTAAGCTTGTCCATCTGATCAATCACAACAATGTCAGGCCGATACTTCTTAACCAAAGCCTCTAGCTGCCTAATCTCTGTTGTCTCATGAAACATTACCTTGTCTTTAATCCTACGCCACATATCAGAAGCAGCATGTTTGTTGGTCAGTAGACGCTGTTCATCAAAACCAGTGTGGCTCATGACAGCCCTAAACCTAGTGGCTTCTGCTGGTTCTTCATTGGCAATATATAAAACCTTAGCACCTTGTTCTGCGAAACCATCAGGACCAAAGCATAGGGAGATACCAAAGGCAGACTTACCAGACTCGACCAGCGCAAACACAATACCAAAGTTACCAGGACCAACGCCAGGAACCATGTTGCCAAGGCTGGCTATGTTAAATGTCCACGGCAGCTTGTCGTTGTTATAGTCCATGATGTCTTCAAACTCAGAGGACAACACCTCTAGCTCACGATCAGGAATAAAGCCACCTTCATACTTATCCACCAGATCACGCAGTGTAGATAGCTCTACCTCTTGACCGTCGATTAGACTCATTCCAATCTGAGCTACAGTCTGTCCCATATGCTCTCTGAAGGATGCTCTTAACACCTCCTCTGCAATCTCTTCGCCTATCACTGGCTTGATAGTTTCAAGCAGCTTCATATACATAGACTTCTGAGATGCGGTTAGAAGAGGATTATTGGCCCATAGCAGGGCTTCTACCTCTGGCAATGTCAGGTCACGCTTATATTTATTATGCGCGTCTGATATAACCTTGTAGATCTTTTTACTCTCAGCCTCAAAATAATCTTCACCAATCAGGAGATTGTTACTCTCCCAAAAATCATAGCGTAAGAACAGGCCGAGGAGGAGGTTACTTGTATTGTCACTCACTCTATTACACCTCGCGGATAAACTTTCGGATCATCTTTTAATATCTTCATGGTTGCAGTTGTAAACTGCTTAATGCGTTTTGTCAAGTGCAGTGCTTTGTTAGTAGCATCACGATCTAAAGCCACAGTGACAGAGCGATAAGTTGCTATAACTTCTAGTGCTTCGTCTGTTAAGTGAGTACCAAGCAGCGCTATACCTGTCCCATACTTAGAAACAGCAGCAGCAGATGCAGCATCTTCAACTATAATAGCATGATTAATGTCTGATTTAACCACGAAAGGTTGTTTAGATTTACCATAGCGATGCCACTTGATACCTCTAGCAAGCGCCCTACCTACAGCATCAATAGTTTTACCAGAGGATTTGATCATGAATACAGCACGGTTCTGCACTACGTCATGATACAACTCAACTCGGTTATCTTTCCAGGCGTCAAGCACATTATTAGTTTCCATGTATTTGATCATGCGGTCAGGAAAGTTTAATGTAAACGAATCAGGTATATCAAACCTGTCTACTTTTTTCTCTGGCTCCATCCTACGAGCAAACTCTTCACGAGAAAATGGAGCACCAGTAACACCTTTGATATTACATGAAGCCTTATAGCAGTTCCACAAGAAGGAGCCAGAGTTTTTAGTTACAGTAAATGTATTAATCCCACCACAAGCAGGGCAGTTCATGCGCTTAGTTTCACCGTTCTTCAGGATCAAATCGTCGATCAAATCTTTGATCATCACGTTCCTTTCTGCGCTTGTCCTGCACAATACGGGGTTTATACTTTGTCGTCATCAGATCCTTGGCGATAGGATTCGATTTCTTTTTCTGTTTCTTGGTCCGCTTCATTGAAATCTTCCCACGCTCTTAGATCAATATGATCCTCGACAATTGATATATCTGATAGGTTTAATTCAACAGATAGATCTAACTCTGATAGTTCGCCATTAAGTACATCAATCTGCTCCCATTCCCACAGTTCTGGAAATGTGGTTGCTGTTGAAAAAATAATATCTGGTGCTTCGCCTGCACCTTCATAGTCGTCTGACATATTAATATCCTTTAGTGGCGCTCCCTGCAAGACTCGAACTTGCAACCCTCAGATTAGAAGTCTGATGCTCTATCCATTGAGCTAAGGGAGCGCGGTCTTCGCACCGCTTATGAGCGGTAATCAGAGGGTAATACTTCAAACCTCTGAAGGTAGAAATGTTTAGTAAGCATCTCTAACTTTTCATCATATTCCGCCAGCTTGCCCACTTGATCATCTAACGTCTCGATGATGTCAGGGTGCTCAGCCAAGCCAACGTGCTTTTCTAAGAGCACAGTTAAGTTAGCTCTATGCTTGGCAATCTGTCCTCGGTAATGCTCTGCCAATGCATCAAGTAGATATCTTTTTGTATCCATTACTTCTTACCCCCGTTTAATTTGTTAAGCATGTGTAGCCGCATCCATTCATCTTCCCAGTCCCAATCATACTCAGGCTGGGAACTTTGTGATGAACTCGTTGAACTCTCGGTAGATGTTGGTGGCTGTCGCTTTTTCCCAGATGTATTGTTTACTTTCTCCTGCAAAGTCATATGTCTCACCTTTCTTTACACCTAACAATCTCTCCATACCAGACTCGCCCTCGCTCTCAACGACTTTAGGTATAGCATCGACAGGCAGAAATTGCAAATATTTAGATCCTGGTAGGAAGAAATTAAGAGCAGCAGGACCGCCGTTGTGGCTCAAATTGTAAGCTGCTAGATCATACAAAGCTAGTCTCAACTCAAGGTTGATCGGCCCTGGCCAATAGATCTTCATGTCCTTCAAACCAGTATCATCATGAAGCATGGCTTGCTCAGTGTCCACAAGAAAAACAGGATGCCATCCATCCTTTTGAATATTCTTAGCAAACCGTTTCCAGCTTTCAATATTAGTATTACGATCAGGTTCTACATCCCATTGCCGAACAGTGATTGTCACAAGTTTATTAACATCAACGTCATTAGTCTTACACCATTGTAATGCTTTATTTTTTCCAACTACACTAGGCACTAAGCAATCAGGTGTAACATCTAATTCTTGATCCTTGCACTGACGATAGACATCCATTACCTGCTCTAGCATGAACATAGATGATGGATTGTTTACATGATATTGAGGGGGGAAGATCATCTGTGGTATCAATGCAGCTAGCTCTTTAGCAGCCTCGATCCTATCAAGGTAGATAGAATGACCTGCATATGATGGTATCATTTCAGCGATAGGTTGAATAATGTTTCTAAGGCGATACATTTTATCTTCAACAGATAACGCTTTGTCTTTTGGTGTATGCATCCGCCATTGTCGTTCAGCATTTAATGTGAACACAAAGTGAACGTAATCAAAGTTGTTTGCTGCCCTAGCCATCTCTGATATCACAGCAAAATGCATGAAGTCAAAAGTGATAGGTGCAATTGCTAAGTCATACACACAGTACATGGTGTTGTTAGTATTTCTATACATTCTCGTTGTCGTCCTCCGTTTTCTTTTTGTTCTCGGCCTTATAGAATAAGCCCACTGCTAAACCAGTACCAAAGGAAGTGATAACAACAACGGATATAAACAATGCTGATATCATAGCTTATCCTTCCAAAACTTATCTACCTTGGTATTGATTCCATACTTCCATAGGTGATACTCTTCCCAAAAATGTCTGTCAGTATCAGAGTATTTGGTTTGAATATCACGCCAAACCATACGCTCTAATTTAGAGAGATATTCTTTCATGATTTATCTCCTATGCTCTGAGACTGGAAGGGATGTATATCTCACCCTTAAAGTTCAGATCTTCAATGAGTTTTTTCTTGATAACGTCGGCATGAAGATAGCATCCAATGATGATTAAGTCCAGCTCTGATACGTTAGCTTCACTGGGTTTGACAATTGGTATCGCACCTCCTGAAACTGTTGGGATATACCAGTAACCATTTGTCAATAAGTCATTGTCATCAAACACATATTTAGCACGGGACTTAGGGCCAAGGCACTCTACTAGATTAACTGCCACTGCTGTTGCCCCATAGACTGCAAACGATTTGCCTAAAGTTTTCTTTTGGAATAGCATCTGCTGATCTAAGTATGATTGCCACCAACTATCCGGCACGATTGTTTTGCTTGATGTCTTTCCTAACAGTACTGCAAAGTCATGGTTACTGGCTGTCGGCATCTGTTTAATGATATGCAGCCCAGCTCTTTTTGCGGCGAGAGTTAAGGTATCAACAGAGAAATAGTGTACGTGGGGGTAGTGAAAATCACACCACAAACTATCCTCAAAAATTGCTTTTACATTCGGCACCTCAAGATAAACTTTGGCACCTGGTGTCATGGACCTGCTGATAGCTTTCAAGATGTCTACCGGATCAGCAATATGTTCTAAGGTTTCACGCATAAAAAACAAATCAGCTTTTTTGTCGTAACCCTTAAACATCCGGCGCTCATGGGTGATGCGTTCATGGGTGATTTGGGTTTGATTAGGTTCAAACACTACAATCTCTTTGGCTAGTCCAGCCATCAACATAGACATATCACCAGAACCACCACCTATTTCTATAACCCGTTTGTCTTTTAAATTATCCTCACCAATAAATTCTATGGCTTCATTAAAGCGTCGGTGCGCTGCTTCACTCATGGGGGCATTGCTTGCTGGCTGATCTTGATAAATAAAACCAACATCTCCAGGGTCAAATGCTCTATTCCACACATGGCCACAGTTATCACAGCAACATATATTTAACGGCCTAGCCGTAGCCCCATGCTCATTTGAATAGGTTGATACAGGCACACTAAATTTGTAGATAGCTGTGTGTTCTAGGCTATCACAAACCGGGCAGTTCAATAGTTCCATATTTATATCTTCCTTTTCAAGGCGATCTAAATCAAAAGCAATAGAACATATTTCTATTTAATTGTCAAGCCTTATCTGCTATACCGTGTCACTATTCCTTATGGGTATGCATATTAGAGAAGGTGCTTATGGTTATCCATATTAGAGTATGCACCTACAATAAATTTAATCATCCTGCTTTCCACTTCATTAAATGTCTATCCCGACCTGCAAACAATCCTTTGCC
>Ga0208644_1004104_pt1 | contig 11050 bp, 11 predicted proteins | sample VirMetDEL_Nov_18_FD_184517 | JGI IMG/M metagenome (GOLD analysis project Ga0208644, IMG submission 184517) | Aqueous microbial communities from the Delaware River and Bay under freshwater to marine salinity gradient to study organic matter... | ecosystem: Environmental > Aquatic > Marine >... | reverse complement strand
TAAATCACTGCTCTACAGGAAATCCAAATCAGACGAAAATGAAATGGGCTATCTACAGTATATCGAAGAGATGGCTACTGAAAACGCAAGCAGAATAGAAAAGAATTTAGAGCCTACGCGACAGATTGTTGGTGGACGTGGTTTTTACGAGATTAAGCAAACACGGAAAATAATAAACAGTTGGAATAAATATCTATCACCATTTTTGGAGCAGTTAAGAAGACCCATACAAGACCCTCTCACCGTAGAAAGTATTACAGAACGTGAACTTGATGGTTTTGACGATTACCTGCTTTCAGTAAATCCTTCACTAGCGATAGATACTAGACTTCAGTTATCGCAGGAATTACGCAGATTTTTTAAGTGGTGTAAATGGAAGGGACATCTTGAGAATATTCCACCAATAAAGCGTCCACATCGTGGCGGGGTCATTGGCGCTCGTAAAAGAATGCGACGAGAGATAACTGATGCCGACTATCTTCGTATAGTTAAATACACTAGAGACCAATATAAGGATGATAGGTCTTGGGCTTTGGTAGATAGTCAGGGAGACACCCCAACTTTCCAATACTATAGAGACTTCCAATATCTATTCCATTTGTGGATTTTGATACTAGCAAACACTGGTATACGCCCACCCACTGGTGGTACTAAGCACACTCTTATGCGATGGGAAGATGTGAAGATTGATGCTACAAACAAATACCGTCCTACGCTAATTCGTAAGAGTGAAAAAGGACACGAATACACCGCGATAATCATGCCTAACGCTGTAGACTATTTTGATGCGTTGAAAAGGTTTTATGGAAGCCACGGGATGGATACTGATAGCGGGTACGTCTTCGCACACTTCTATGACAATCGCGTAAGGGACAATCCATCAGGGTTAAAGCGGGGTTGGAAGAAAGGAGACCCAATACTCTCTTTCCGTCAGCAATGGGTAAAGATGGGACGCGCACTAGATTTAATTCCACCAGAAGGTGTGAAGGTTCCACAGTCGCAAAGGATTAGTCCTAGTTCCTTACGCTCTTACTTCATTACTCAACGTATCTATAACGATGTAGATATAGCGGAAGTTGCGCGTATTACTGGAACTAGCTTCGAGCAAATAGAGACGCGTTACTTCAGAATGAATGTAGAACAACGCTTCGAGAGACTATCGCAAGGTGGATACACGGCGGGAGACAAAAAGGCAAAATACATAAATATAGATGGCGTTGAATACTATGACGGTCACGAATAAAGAACTGATAGAGAAGGCGCTGGTTTTCGCAGTCGCGCTTAATCAGGAACAACCACAAGAGCAACTAGAGCATTCACTAGCTAATGACAATGAAGATATAGGAACGTTTACAGTTCAGAGAACCTTTAGACTAGAGATGAAGGGGAGAAAGCGACAGGAATGGACGAATTTATCTATCACTTCATAAAGACACTTCATTACTGGGTTGTAGCGGGTGTAATACTACTCTTCCTTGGTTGGCTCTTTTCATAACTCACACCTACTATCCCTAATCTCACATCTCATCTACGAAATAGAACGGTAGAGATGGGGCAACTATTCCAGCTATTTACAACCCCGCTCTAGATTTTCTCTAAATTTCCCAAAAAAATTTTTTTTAACAGGGCATTCAACGATATGAATGCTCTAGTCTACTACACTCAAAAAATACTAAGTTTTACGCGCTCAGTCCTACGCATTTTATTAAGTAAGGGTGGTCCGATTACCGGCCCCATTCATGCGGGTATTTTATAACTATCTTTCTCTATAATCAGATACTTATAGCGAAATATTATTTGACAATATAGAGAGAAACACTATACTTACAACATAATAAAATACTATAGATTATTAAGTTGGAGGAAACAATAGATGCGTACTCACGAAGGTCAAGCACGTTCTATAAATAACGAAGAGTTTCAAAGGGTTATAGACGTTACTTTGGCTAATAGCCAATTCCCCTCTAGGGACGTAGCTATACTGGCTATAAGCTACTATGCGGGACTAAGAGCGATGGAGATATGTGGGCTAAACCTTAGCGATATCTTAGATAGTGAAGGTCAATTAAAGCAGCAGGTCACACTACGCAAGATTGCTACAAAAGGCGCCAAAGGAGGTGTCGCTTACTTCTCTCACCCTGTTTTACGTGAGCATCTCAGTAAGTACTTAGTAGAAAATCGAAGTACTAAAACGATGGAGTGCGATGCCGTTTTTGTGAGTAGAGTTTCTAAACGATTTAGTCCTAGTTCTATGTCTCAGCTTTTCACTAGGTTGTATCAGCAAGCAGGGATGGAAGGATGTACATCGCATACTGGACGTAGAAGTCTTGGAAGAAATCTTAATAGGAATGGCGTATCGCTCTACAATATACAGAAGGTTTTACGCCACGCAGATATTAGTCAAACAGTACGATATATTGATTGTGATACAGATTTGCTTGCCAACTTAGTTTCTACGGTGTAAAAGGCAAACATCTAACTAGCTAGGAAACAAAACTATGGCATTCGTATTTGACCGCAGCAAGGTAATGGCTCCAGTAGTTCGCACTAATAAGCGTACTCAATGCCACACAATAGAAGGCGCTTTAGCTTATCTTCAAGAGAGACTGGGTGAGATGTTGCGTGATGATGATTACCCGTGGATACAAGAAGACGATAATGGTGCTGTAGTAGAAGTAAATCTTCACGGTATGCCACTATACTGGGACGTGTTTGACGCTGAAGGTGTAGAAGAAGTAATCGTAAGAAATCCTGATATGTCAGAACGTACTCGTAGGAAGCCAATCTATGGAGGTACTATGTATCAGGTAGCGAATAGAGCAGAAGGTATAGAATTGCTGGAAGCTCTAGCAAGTGGTGAGAACGCAGAACTTCGCGCTCAACTTTCAATCGCTTGTGAAGCACTAAAAGAAGTAGACGAAGTAGAACTACCTCATATTGAGCAACGAGCAGCAATCCTTTACAGCGAAGCTGGATGGGAAGCGAAGCTAGGTCCATTCGGGGAGCCAAACGAAGAGAACCCAACTACAGGACGTATGCGGATTAGTAAAGACAAGACTAATAAGATGAACCAGTATAAGCAGACCGCACGTAGGCAGTTAGGCTACGCACGTCTACGTCAAAAAGTAGAATAACAAGTACGCAAGGAAGCTGATATCCATGAAGTTTACTCTGGTGGTTCTGTTTAGTTTACTCCTAGCTGCTTGTACACCTACCACACCTAAAATTAGGTACGCAGGAGAGAATGCTATAGAGCTTGTCTATAGCGCATACGGGTCATCACCTACTTTAACAGGTGAGGCCCTAGATATGGCTATAGAGCATTGCGCGAAGTATGGTAAAGGAATGAAGCATGTATCCTCGTCATCAGCTAATGAGTTTACGGCGCAAGAAATACATACCTTCATGTGTACTAATGACTTTGTAGATGAAAGAATAGAAATAGATATAAAAGACTAGCAAGGAGGCTGATAGCTTTCCTGCCGTGGTAGAAGTAGATGTAAGGGGGCGCAATGCCCCCTTTTTTTATAGGTCATCGCGTAAATGCGCCCCCCGAATACCTTTACGCTACCTATATGACTAGAGAGAATAATTATAATATTCCCAATACACTCCAATATCACTACATCGAATAGTAGACCTGACCAAAGAAAAAATAAATCTTGACAAATCCACGTCAAATATACTATAATATGTAATATAGAATATAGTTACGAAAAATTTTCGTAACACCATAGGACGCTGAATTCTCCCGTCCAAGCACCCAACTAAGAACAATGAATAGAACCAATAATAAAGAGTTCTTTCAATGTTGGGACAAATCCAAGCAGCTAATCGCTTCTAGATACAACTATCTCTCACCAAAAGAGCAGCTAGAGTATGAAGAAGCTGTTTCTTATTTCTTTGATGAATATGGATTTGAACCTACAGAACACTACACGCAGTGTATCCAACATTGGAACGAATACTACGAAGCCTGATATGAACTACAAATTAACAAGCACAGACTATGACGAACTCTATCCGTATGTGTCACCAGACGAAATTAAGGAAGAGTTTGGGAATATGTCAAAGACCGCACGATGGATACAGTCCTACTATAAGAAAAGGGGATTGAAACCTTGGTCTTGTGCTATACGTGAATTGATACAAAAAACATACGATGTCGCTGATGTAGAAGTAAACGAGCATCAATGGTTGGGGTTTGTTTATGAAACTCTCGCACAAGAGAGAATGGAGAAGAAAAGAATTATATGGGATAGAGCCAAGCAGTATGAGGAACTATTCTAATGTATACGATAGTTGAAGCTAAGTCTGACTTTATTGGGAGTGAAAGAGTTCCACCGTCAAGAAAATTAATCAAGGACGGAGAAACAGCAACACGATACGTCACTGATGCTTACGGTAATGTAAAGAAGAACAAAAAAGGTGAGCCAATTGAATGGAGACCCTATTGGTGGGGAAGTCTTGGTAGGTGTGATGAAAACTTACCACTTCTTCCACAATTGTATGGCGTAATAAAAAAGATTGAAGACTTAGACCATCCTTGGGTAATTATCAGAGAGAAGGTAAAGAAGAGAGATAATAGAGGCTGGTTTAGATTAAGCGTAAAGGAAGGTTATCTAGAAGCAAACATAAAGACTACGCTAGTTCAACTTGATATAGATGGAAAAATAGAAAGAAGCAATGCGAATACGCTACCAACCCTTGACCGGCTAGAGTTGGTGCGCGCTGTACTGCCATTCCTAACCGACATAGGGATGGTGGTACAGCTTTCTAATAAAGCTGGCTTGTCTACTAAAAAAGACTACCTTGCGATGAGGATATGGGTGGAACTAGATAAGCCAGAGTATCTTATGGCTATTAAAAAGGTTATTGAACCTTTTGATACAACTAATGGCGGTATTGTTGATGCGTCTATCATATCGCAAGGAAGAATACACTTAGCACAAAGACCGGAAATACTAGGGAATATTAAACGTGAGATTAACGGTGAAAGCGTAATCTACATTGAAGGAAACAAGCTAAATTTAGATGATGTACGCAAGCATCCTACGTATTTGGAGCACCAAGAAAGACACTACCTAACCAATCAATTTATGTCTGGAGTATCTTCCTTGAAACTGCCTAGAGCGGGTGAAACCTCAGACTATTCAATGTTTGACGGTATTGATTGGCAGAACTGTCCGGATGGCTTTCGGTATCAGTTCTTCTACAGAGCCTTCCAGAGACGTGATTGGTGTAATAGGGACGCTCCAGAGCTTGTAGAGTTCATAGCAGCGAACAAGGATATTTGCGGCAATCATCCCAAGGCTTGGCTACAAGGAATGGCAGACGTAGCCATAAAACGCCATCAAGACTACTTTAATTGGGAAATAGGTGATGGAAGTTTTGAAGAAGTACTACCAGACCCTAAGCAAGCTGACTTAAAGGAAGCTGACTTAACATACGTCTACGATTGGATTGAAAACACTATCGCAAGCAATGGTAAGTTTGCTGGCATTATCAAATCAGGTCACGGAACAGCAAAAACCACTGCTTTATTACCTAACCTAATGAAACGCCTTGAAGCAATCAAACTTAGGCAAAATCAACTTACTAGAACACCACACACGCCACTTACAATGGCGTACATCACTACACTTAGAAGCATTGTAAAAGGTGTAACTAAAAAACTTGGTATTGCTTGCTATATCCTAGAGAACGGAAAAATTGATAAAGAGCTAATTTGGACTTCTCCGGATATAGGTATCGGAATGCGCTCTATTCACCATCTACATAAAAACTTTGACTTTATATGTGTTGATGAAAGCGAACAGATAGGACTATGGGCGCATACGTTTGGTGATGATGGACACTCAAACCATAATATCCTTATTGAACTATGCGCTAACACTAGGTATGGCTATCTTTTGATGGATGCTGATGCCAGCGTTCTTACAAGAAGTATTTTTGATAGAGCAAATAAAGATAGGCAGTTTGCGAGGTTCTTGCTCAAAAACTCTGAGACGTGGGTCAGAAAACTCAATCAAAATCTCTACTGGTGTAAGAGCAAGTATCACCTACTTGAAACAATGTATGTCGGATTAGAAGACCCAGAGTTTAGGTGCTTCTTACACTATGATGGAACTGACAAAGAACACGACCATAAATTGAAGTCTATCGAAAGAGGGATTAACTCATATTACGGTGAAACTATATGTAAAACATTTAGCCCACTCAACCCACAAGATGAAATAGAGAGAATTACTAGAGACCCTGATAGATATATCAAAGAGCTATTTGATAGAGGTATCAGGTGTATAGGCGTTAGTCCAATCATTGTCAGTGGATGGAGGCCCATAACGGTAGACAAGCATTTCAACGCTACCTTTGGCTTGTATGAGCATAACTTTATGACTGCTCCCACTATCCTTCAAAGAATGATGAGACCAATACAATGTAAGGACCACTTTATCTACCTAAGGAAAGTCGTAGGGTATTCCAGAGAATTTGATGTAGAGAAAAGCATTATCAATGACTACAAGCAATCGGTATCACTAGGAGGTGATGTAATAGCTCATAGCTATAGCAGAGCCTTTGATGCTTTTCATATCAAAGCTGAAGCCGCAGAAGTTTACTATAAGCAACTATCAAACGTTCCATATCATCTTAGTCTTCTATGGACTGAAGCAGGTGGAACTCAACACTTCTTTGAAGAACTACCTAAGCAGAGTAAATTGGGAAAAGAATTAAGAAAAGCCATTCTTGAAGAAAAGAGAAATGCTGATAGGGAACACGCTGAAGAAGTTTTTGGTAATCCTGCGCTACGAGCGCAACTAGAGGACAATTTCGTAACACCTGAAGGTGAGCCTATAGAAGAGATAAAAGACTGGACACAAACACTAGAACTCCTGAAGCAATACCACCACGATAGACTTTATCTAGACCAAGCGAGAGAAATCTACTACTTACTAACCCACGATGAGGATGAGTGGAATAGAAGGATTATAGAAGGCTGGGAATTCTCACTAGGTTCTAACGAAGGCTTACTAAGAAGCCAAGACCCATACGGGGACGAGAAGCTAACTAAGCTAGGTGGATTTAACAAAATTGGAAAGGTTCTCAATACTATAGTTAGTCAGTTAGATATTGGCGAATACAAGAACATTCTACATAAGCTATGGAATGACGGAACAATCACCATTGACTTCAATGAATTAGATACAAAGGAGTATGTAAGGTTAAGAAATCAATGGAACACGTTCATTAATCAATGGTTTCCAACTTGGAATAAGCAAGAGAAGAGCGCCTATAGTTTTATTAGAGGTATCTTTGGTAGAGAACTTCAATGCTATGTTAGTGGTCACGAAGGCGAAAGCGGAGAGAAAGTAAAAGTCAAGAATGAGCTACGTGAGCATTACCAAGGCCAAGGCTTTATCGCTAAAAAGCTGGGAAAGGAACAAGCGTCTACTATGGCTAGAAGGAGATTGTTCCAGCGTATAGAAAGCAATGAAGAACTAGATGATGTAGAAGAAAACTATCTCAGAAAGACTGGAGGATACTTGGTTATAGAGAAACCAGAAACACTAAGTAGACCTAGATGGTTCTATGTAAAAACTATGCTAGGCGATGCCCTTGAGAAAACGCCTTCAGTATTTCTTAACGAAAAAATATCTTAGTTATAGGGGCAAACAACCTCCTAAGAAAAAATTCCATAAAAACGAACAAATGATAGATAAAAGAACAGAGGAAGAGATTGTAGATAGATGGTATGCGGGAGAATACGTAAGACCTATGGCAATGTCTGATTTCACTAATGCTTGTAAGAATGGGATAGAGCAATGCTCTGAATTCTGTCAATCAAGACACTATGTTGGAGAAGACAACTGTTACTGCGTTAGAAGTATTTTCCCTCATCCGGACTTCTTCTTGCTCTACTCTGAACTAAGGAAAGAAAAAGTTCTTTCCGAACTCCTACTAACAATAAAAAAAGACTAATGGAGACCACGATGACAGAGAACCAAGAGCAGTGTCTTGAAAAGGCTAAACGCTATTCTAAGCACAACTTTAGGACTTTAGAGTTTGGACGCGCTTATATGCGCTACATAGAAGATGGCTACATCCCATCGCATACATTTTTAAATTTGGTTGAAAACTCTGGGAATGTAATTCCTATGCGTAAACCAAAAGCAACTCCAGTACCTCTCAACACCTACATAAAAATGTATAGGAAGAGACTATTGGAAACTAAAGGCTAAGAAACGCCAAGCCTACGAGAGGGTTGGTATGAAAGGGGGCGAAGGACTACAGGACGAAGCCCCCTCACATTAGGCTCTCGAAGAAGGCGCAGGCGTTTAGCCAAGCACTAGAGGTTAATACTCTAGTTCAGAGATACAGAATGAAAACAGAATACTTCTCAGACAAGGTTCACAAGGCTCTCTTTGCTTCAGGTGATGTAGAGACCATAGACAAAAGAAAAAACGTATTTGCTCGCGCATATCTAGCGCGACAAAAGGATTGGAGTGACCCCGTTTGGGTTGGGATTTACAAAGATTGGCTCACTAGCGGAGGAGATGACATAGGGTTAAAAGCTCTAAGAACTTTAGCAGTCTATGACTATGCCCCACCCAAAGGCTCACGAGAACTACAAGGATACTCTATCAAATGAATAAGAACACATTAAAACAGGCTCAACTAGACACGCTCAACGAGGAAATTGAAACGTCTACAGCACGTCTTGAAGAAGTTATTAAAGAGCAAACAGAGCTCCGAAATCATAGCGAGGATATAAGGGCTAAAATTAAATCTAATGAACGTGAGAACGAAGAGCTACGAAAGGAAACTGGTGAAGTTCAACACAAGCTCAATATGTTAGAACGAGAGAGGTTCGACCTTTCCCGTTTGATTAACCAAAATAAAAATAGTATTTCAGAAGATGAAAACACTAAGAAAGTTATAGAGGAATTTAATCAACAAACGGGATTTTATGACCTACTAACGAGAAGGATTAAGTTACTTCAAGATAATCTTGCTGATGGATTTAGCAACTTCAACAACTTTCTAGAGCCCGCTACGGCTGTAGTTCTTATCAAGACGAAGATAGAAGGCGTGGGTTTCGATAGGCATCTAGTCAATCTTCGCGGGTTAAAAGCAAACTATGAAAGCACTATATGGTCTTTCTGTGAACGTAAAGTAAAAGGCGAGGTCATCGCACCTCAAGAGACTAAGGCGGTACTGGACGGTATTGATAATGCTTTACTCGCTCCAGAGATATCAGTCTATTGGAATAAGCAGTGAGTTTAGATGACCCAGACAAGAGCATAAGAATTAGGAGTACACGTAAACCCGCTGATAGACCCCAACGAACGTCTAAAGCTAAAAGACCCGCTAAACCCAGAGTTAAGGGAACACCTTCGATGGAAAGGAAATACCAATGGTTGACACTTATACACTCTGGTAAAGCTTCCTTAGCAGACTTGAAAAGCCAATATAGGCTAGGCTATGTAGCGGCAGAAGATGAATACTCTAGTATTGAGGACCAAAAAGACTTTCTAAATACAAAAGCACGTGTTGAGAAGTTGATGAGACTAACAGAGACACGTGATATGGCAAAGCAACGAATGATTATGATGATGACGCCAAAACCTAAATTAACAGGTAATAGGGCAGACGCTATATCAAGATTTGCTACTGGGTTTAGAGGTTCCGATAGTTGGAAACGATATCCACCAATGGTACTTACGCCAAAGAAGTATAATCCTCCACGTTACGGAAGCTCTAAGGGATACATAGGTAAAACGGAATACCACGGGTTTAAGAAATTCAATAAAGACTTTGACGCAATGATAAGGTCTCTGCTTACACTAACAGGTAATAAAGGTGTAACAGGTAAGCAAGTCGCTGCTAGGCTAACAAGAATAAAAGCAGGCATTACTACTACAGTGAAAGGCTAGGGTTTTCGCGTCCGGCCCCCGACCACTATCTTGCGTTTGTTTCTTAGTTTCTGACATCTAAGAAACCTCCACCCCCAACTAGAACATTCTACCCACGGTCTAGCGTACCACTAGACTAGCTGGTTCTAGTTGGGGTTTTTTATAGCCTAAAATACTAGGGTTAAATACTAGACTTTAGCAGCGTAGGATAAATAGAAGTCTTAGAGAGGGGAGGTAGCTCACGTGACAAAAACGAGCTGTACGGGTAATTACTACCCCGTCCGCGAGTCGAACGCGGAGCTAAGCTTTAGGAAAGCTTTGTTTTATCCATTAAACTAACGGGGCAGGCTTGCTAGTCTAACAAAAAACCTTTTATGGGTAATCCCTAAATTTTCTCCCTAGATGTTCTCACTGGAGAAGAGTATTTCTGGGTTTGCTAGTTTCTGGATAGTTTCTCTGAGAGCCCTTAAGGACGGGCTGTAAAGCACCTCCTAATCTCTTATTTGTCTTGGATATCATTGGATAAGTCGGTCTGGATGGACCGTATAGCTATGACAATAAACTAAAAAGGGTCCTTGTTGTAGATTAAAAAGTTGGATATCCCTTGGATATCGTTTTATACTCTACTTGAAAAACAACAACTTACAAGCTATAAAAAATCCCCTTGGATACGTCATTGGATACTTTTGGAGACGTTGGATATGCCGAAACTAGAACATCTTGAAAAGTTGGGTCCACATTTAGCGATTGGGGTACAACGTGGGAAGGGATTAATTCACGATGCCGAAACAAAAGGCGTATGGACTGCTCGCATACAAATAGACGGTAAGACAAAGATTAAATCTACTAAAGTCAAATATGACGGAGGTAGTGATACCGCACGTAAGATGGCTCTAGAGAAAGCGTACTCTATGATGGAATACGAGATGCGTAAAAGAGCAGCGGGTATACCTATCGGTAGCGTAAACTACGCTAAATCACTGCTCTACAGGAAATCCAAATCAGACGAAAATGAAATGGGCTATCTACAGTATATCGAAGAGATGGCTACTGAAAACGCAAGCAGAATAGAAAAGAATTTAGAGCCTACGCGACAGATCGTTGGTGGACGTGGTTTTTACGAGATTAAGCAAACA
>Ga0208644_1004103_pt1 | contig 11051 bp, 23 predicted proteins | sample VirMetDEL_Nov_18_FD_184517 | JGI IMG/M metagenome (GOLD analysis project Ga0208644, IMG submission 184517) | Aqueous microbial communities from the Delaware River and Bay under freshwater to marine salinity gradient to study organic matter... | ecosystem: Environmental > Aquatic > Marine >... | reverse complement strand
GCACAGGTGGAGCCGTGGACAGACGAGGAGCGGCAAGAGATACTATGGCGGAAGATGGAATTGGAGAACAAACGCAAGCGCCGCTAAGGTGGAGCGTTTACCATGACGGGTTGCGCATTTGGTCAAGTGAAGGCGGGCGGCATATCGGAACGATACCCACCCGCGAATTGAAATATATTTTGCGCGACATGGCGCGACGATTGGCTGAGTTTGATTAGCCGTGCGGCTCCCAATCGTCCAAGGTTTCGTCGCTTGGCTCCACTTCGTGCCACGTTTGCGTGTCGTAGTCCCATTCAAGATTGTGCGCTTCGATTTGCTCAAGTTGATATTCGGTTGGCTCAAGGTGTTCAAAGGCGTGATGCATGGACCACATAGAGGCTTCTAGGGCGCGACAATCTTCCAGCGTAATGTCAAACCCGTCCGACAGACTACACACGGCGCTGCGAAGGCTCTCCGTGGCTTTGGTGATGGCTTCGCGCTGGTCCGGCGTTAATGCGCGCCAGCCCATGTTTTTTTTCTGCAGTTTTTCTAGGATTTCAATCCAGTCTTGCTTGTCCATCTCTTCATACTCCCATGATTAGCGCGGTTACGTTGGCAAGCTCTCTGATAATTGCCGGAGCCTGTAGGATTAGCACGGCAAACACTGCGAATCCTGCTAAATCTTTTGCAAATGTTTTTTCTGCTTTGTCTTTCAACATTGTGTCAGTCTCCTTTGACCTGATTGTGGGGTTAAAGTCTAACGACAACGGGGCGTCCGTTTGCCGTATCTATTGCAGGGATTTCGTAATAGTGCGGGGTTCCGTCTGAGCTTTCAAAGCGAACACCCGTCCACATTTCATCAAGCACGGTGTTGACGTAGTGGTCAACGTCAATGTCTGACTTTAAATGCTTTTCGCAGTCTTGTGCTAAGTACGAGGTAAAATCGCCATTCCTGACTACCTGTTCAGCATTCCAGACCTCAAAGGCTGATTGCTCGACATATTGCGGGTCAAGGATTGCCCCAGCAAAGCCTATACGGTGCACCCAATCGGCAAGCGCTTGCTCTGCACATTCCATCGCATCCTCTTCGATGGCCCTTGAAGTTGACCTTGGGTCGTAAAAGTCGCCATAAGCAGCGGCGTAGCTTGCTGGAATGACGTCCAATGTAATTTTAAGTTTGATTTGCATATGTAAGCCTCCTTTGACCTGATTAGGGTTAAGCATGCGAGCAATGCAAAATCAGTTTGCGCTTGCCTGTCAGCTTGCGACCTATTGCAAACGCCGCCTCACGAATGGCGCTGCCTCCTACACCCGCAAAGCGTTTGTTGAGCTTGATGCCAGCGTGAGCGACAGCTTCGTCAATCGCTGCACTTTCTTTGCAATAGCCGCCGCCCGTCGCCTTGCCATAGCCAGAGCCAGAGCCAAACTTATCTGAGCCGTGGAACCATGCGCAGCAATGGAAAACCGTTCCCCTGATATATGTGCGCAGTATTACAATGCTGCGTCCCGTGCTTGGGTCTATGATTGCAAGCTCTCTAGTGAAGTTGTCAGACACCTTGTCGCGCTGTGCGCCAATGTCGTTAGATTTCAGATTAACTGTTAAAACTTTCATTGTCTCATTCCTTTTTGTTGTGTTGTGGTATCACCATGCAAGCAAAGTGATACCTCGTCTATAGTGACGTAGCGTCACTATTAGCAGATGCAAAATGCATCCGCTTTAAATGGTGTGCCATACGTTCTGGCGCGTTCGCCATATGAAAACCACTCGTCAAAATGGCGGTATATTACCGATCCATCGTCCAGCATCTCAAATACGCGTACATCTAATCCCTTGTATTTTGGCTGCTCAATTAGGCCGTGGTAGCCATTGCATGATTGTCCGATTTTAACTTCGATTTGATTTGACATGGTGTATCCTTTCCATTGCTTCTGATACCAATGTAATATCTAAACAGTATCAATGCAACAAGTAAAAACCAAAGTGACGTAACGTCACAAACTGGACGCAACACACAGTAATGCGCCAGTCGCATACGGGCGCGCGTGGGTATTATAATACCGTAGCCGATGCAATACACTTTTAAGCAGAGCAAAACACAGCTAAGCAATATTATTTAACATAATACCTATTATGCGCTCCACTTATAGTTGTGCAAAAGCAATCTTTTGTGCTTAACTTGCGTTTTGCTGAAAGCCCCCCCCGTCCAGCCCCCACCCCGCCCCCATTATTATTATACATTCCCACACAGAAAAATTCGTGTTATATAAATCGTAGGGGGTGCTGCCCTTGCGAAGAACGCTTTCCTCCCTGTGCGTTGTTCTGAGTTATCCTTCCTGCAGCCCCCCGCCCTCCCCCGCTTGCTTTTGCGCGGTATCATGTTAAAATTTGCGTGAAATTAGAGAAGGATTTAGTATGGCTGGTAGGTCATTGCAGAAGAAGCGCTTAGCTGAAATTAGGCAAATGGGTGGCGCTGAATTTTTGCGGGAGTGGATACTTGAGGGAAAATCTATTAAATCCTTAGCGCAGAAGATGGAAATCCACAGCGGCACTTTGCGCAATCTTATTTTATCTGACGCGGAGCTTACGGCTGCTGTGGATAGCGCTCGTAGGGATGCTGCAGATGCGCATTTTGAGCAGGCTTTTGAGTTAATTTCGGAGGTATCTGAGCGCCGCCAGAGGGAGATTTTTGAGGCGCTGGATGAAAACCACACGCGGGATATTAGTGAGGCTAATGTAAATCAGGTTGACCTTGGGTTACTCAAGCAGAAAGTTGGTCAGCACAACCTTGCAGCGTCTAATTGGAACCCTGAGAAATATGGTGGAAGAAACCAGCAGCAGATTAATATTAATATTGGTGATTTTCATTTAGATGCGCTTCGCAAGATGAAGGTGATCAATCATGAGTAATGCCGCAGAAAATACGATGGTTGACTTTGTGCGGCGCTATCGTAAGAAGCCTGCTTTATTTGTGCAGGAGGTGCTTGGCGTAGAGCCATTGCCATATCAGACTGAGTTTTTAGATGCGATTGCGTCTGGCGAGCGTAAGATTAGCATTCGTTCTGGTCATGGTACGGGAAAATCTACTGCGGCATCTTGGGCGATGCTGTGGTATTTTTTGATGCATTATCCGAATAAGGTTGTTGTAACTGCGCCGACCAGTAGCCAGCTTTTTGATGCGCTGTTTGCGGAGTTAAAGCGTTGGATTAACGAGTTGCCTGATGGGTTGCAGAGCATACTTAACGTAAAGTCGGATCGCGTTGAGCATACGTCTGCGCCGAGTGAGATGTTTATTTCAGCGCGCACCAGTAGGGCTGAGACGCCGGAGGCATTGGCTGGTGTGCACTCTGAGCATGTTATGTTGGTTGTTGATGAGGCTAGTGGTGTTCCTGAGCAGGTATTTGAGGCGGCTGCTGGGTCTATGTCGGGTCATAACGCGACGACGATTATGTTGAGCAACCCTACGCGAAGCAGCGGTACGTTTTTTGAAAGTCAGACGCGCATGGCTGATAGCTGGTGGACGCGAAGATGGAGTTGCGTGGATAGTCCTTTGGTGAGTGATGAGTTTGTTGATGAAATGCGTTTGCGCTACGGTGAGGAGAGCAATGCGTTTCGTATTCGTGTGCTGGGTGAGTTTCCGCTTGCTGATGATGATACGATTATTCCGTTTCATCTTGTGGAAAATGCCACGCACCGCGATGTGCAGATTGATGAAGATACCAAAGCGGTCTGGGGGTTGGACGTGGCTCGCTTTGGGCAGGACAAGACTGCGCTGTGTAAGCGTCAGGGTCCGATTGTAACTGAGCTTAGGTCTTGGTCTGGATTGGATTTGATGCAGACTGTGGGCAGGGTTGTTGCGGAGTATGAGGCGTTACCGCCCAGCAGACAGCCCGCGCAAATACTTGTCGATAGTATCGGCGTAGGCTCAGGTGTGGTAGACCGCCTGCGTGAGATTGGCCTGCCTGTGCGCGGCGTGAACGTAGCTGAAAGCCCATCTATGGGCGATACCTATCTTAATCTGCGCAGCGAGCTTTGGTTTAAGACGAAGGGTTGGCTTGAGGATCGTTCTTGCAAGCTGCCAAAGAATGATCAGCTTATCGCAGAGCTAACCAGCATTCGCTATAGTTTTACCAGTAGTGGCAAAATGAAGGCTGAAAGTAAGGATGAGATGCGCAAGCGTGGGCTTTCTTCGCCTGACTTGGCTGATGCGTTATGTTTGACGATGGCAAGTGATGCGGCGACTGCTTTGAGCGGCGCGTTTATAAGTTGGCGCGGTGAAATAAGAAGAAATTTGCGTGGAATTGCATAAAGTGTTATGGTGCGCAAAAAGGAGTTATTCATGCCGTTAAAGAGGGGGCATTCTAAGAAAACTATTTCTAAGAATATTCGGGCTGAGATGAAGTCTGGAAAACCTCAAAAGCAGGCTGTTGCAATTGCTCTTTCTGTAGCGAAAAAATCTAAAAGGAAGAAAAAATGAAATTTACTCCATGTAAAAATTGTCCTACGCCTGCTGCGTGTAAGCGTGCTGGCAAGTGTCAGGCTGGAAAGTATAAGTAATGGCTAAAGGACTTTATGCAAATATTCATGCCAAGCGAAAACGCATTGCGGCGGGTAGCGGTGAAAAGATGCGTAAGGTTGGGTCAAAAAATGCGCCTACTGCTAAGGCGTTTAAAGATGCGGCAAAAACTGCGAAAGGTAGAAAGAAATGAATGCGGGACAAGCGATAGGCTTACTGGCTGGATTAGGTGCGCTTAATGCATTGCGCGGTGGTCGTGATGGCGCAGGGCCAAGATTTACTGGATTGCTTGACATGATTGACGGCGGCGGTGCCGGTCGGTCTGGGGATCGCTTTGAGGGTGGTGGATTGTTGTCTGCGCTAGGCAATCTTTTTGCTAAGCCGTATGAAGCACAAGATCGTGTGGAGCGCATTGCTACGGATGCTAGGTCTGCGAACGGTGGAATGACTTTAAGGCCGCGTGCAAGACCTGAGATGGTGTCTCGCAATAATGTTGAGCCAATTGATGCTTATGGTCTGATGGCAACCCCTGCTGCTCCTGAGACTTATGTTAATCCATATTCTGTTGGCGGCGGCTTTAGAGAAACAGCTCCCCTACCGATGAATTACGCAGAAGATTTTATAGGTGACATTTTTGACCGTGCTGAGAGTTATCAAAGGCGGCCTACGGACGTTCTTGACGCAGACCCGCGTATCCGCGCAGAGTTTAAACTGAATAGAATGTTTCAAGGCGGCCCTGTTTACCCTGACGACCCAGAGATGACCAATCAAGATTACTTGGCTCTTCTGCCGCCTAATCTTGCGCAGATGGTTCGCCCAGAAGGGTCAGCGGCGGGTATGCCGAGGGCTTTGCCAAGCATGGTGCGCCCAGAGGGGTTAGCGGCAGGTATGCCTGCAGCGCCGACACAGATGGTTCGCCCAGAAGGGCCAGCGGCGGGTATGCCGCAAGCACCCGTGCAGCGCTACGCTGATCCTACGCAAGACCCGTTGTTTATGCAGTTTATGGCAAGGCAAGTCGATCCAAAGACGTTTGAAGTGCTATATACGGGGCGCAGTGGCGAGCGCAACTTGCAGCGTCAATATGAGGCTTATTTGAGCTTTATGATGGCAAAAGAGGGTAGAGGTTAGCCTTGCCTACCAAGCGCAAATCTGGGCCGAATTTAAGTGTGGGTCGTGGCGAAAAGTTGCCAGTCAGCAAGGGTGCTGGCCTGACAGCAAAGGGCCGAGCAAAGTATAATAAGGCAACGGGTAGTAAGCTAAAGCCGCCTGCCCCTAACCCTAAGACCAAGAAAGACGCGGCGCGTAAAAAATCGTTTTGTGCGCGTTCTCAGGGTTGGACGGGTGAGCGGGGCAAAGCGGCACGCAGAAGGTGGGATTGTTAAATGGCGTTATCTACATTTGCAGAGCTTAAATCGAGCATCGCGGACTTTCTAAACCGCGATGATTTAACGTCTGTAATACCTGATTTTATTAAGTTGGCTGAAACTGACTTTAATAGAAAAATTAGGCATTGGCGCATGGAGAATAGGGCGTCTGCTGAGGTTGACGGTCAGTATAGTGCAATACCTGCAGACTTTCTTGAGCCGATAAGATTGCACATTGAAACAGGTGATTATCGCCCTGTTGAGCTTATTAGTCATCATCAGCTAAGGCAGCGCCGCGAGGCGAGTTTGGACACGTCTGGAAAGCCTGCGTTTTATGCATTTACGCAAGGTGAAATAGAACTATACCCCACGCCTGATGCGACCTATAGCTTAGAGCTTTATTATTATTCGCGGATTTCTGCATTAAGCGATAGCAATACAAATAATTGGCTTCTGACGTATTTTCCTGATGCTTATTTGTATGGTTCTTTGATACACTCCGCGCCCTATTTGGCTGAGGATCAACGTATTACGACTTGGGCGTCTCTGTATGCTGCAGCGGTGCAGGCGATAAATGAAGAAAGCAATCAGGCTAAATATGGCGGCGCTGGGTTGCGTATGAAAATAAGGAGCTACTGATGAGCTTTACCGACTATCTTGAAGATGCACTACTAAAGCATGTGTTTACGAACACGTCCTACACAAGCCCGACGACTATTTACGTTGGGCTTCATACAAGCGCCGATACAGATGCTTCGGCTGGCACTGAGGTCAGCGGCAGCGGTTATGCGCGGCAAAGCGCATCGTTTAGTGTGTCTGGCACAAATCCAACTGAGGCGGCTACAAGCGCAGCCATAGAATTTCCAGCGGCTACGGCAAGCTGGGGTACTGTGAGTTACGCGGCTGTTTATGACGCAAGCTCTGGTGGAAACCGCTTGGCTTGGGCGCAGCTTACTGATCCAAGTGACTTTTCCACGGCTCTGCCTAAAACTATTGAAACGGGAGATGTGTTTAGGATTAGCGCGGGCAACTTAAAAGTGAGACTTGACTAATGTCCACGATAGTCACGAGATCAGGCAAGGGTAGCCCGCTTACGCACGCAGAGGTCGATGCGAACTTCACCAATCTGAACTCAGATAAGGTAGAAAGTAGTACGATCAGTACGTTTGGCGCGTCCTTAATTGATGACGCGGATGCGTCTGCGGCGCGAACTACGTTGGGGCTTGGGTCTGCGGCGACTTCTGCAACGACTGATTTTGAACCGGCTGGGACCAGCGTGGCCCTTGCAATAGCTTTGGGGTGAGATACGATGGCAAATACATTTAAAGTTGTAACCAAGGCAGGGGTCACAACGCTTGACGACATTTACACGGTTGCAGGGTCCACAACCACGATTATCATAGGTCTGGTCTTAGGCAACACAACGTCATCGCAAATTACAGCTACTGTCACTCTGTCGTCTGACACGGCTGGTCGTGCAGGTAACAACGACGAAGCAAACCAAGACGTTGAGATTGTGACTTCAGTACCTATTCCAGCTAATTCATCTCTGTCTGTGTTAGACGGTAAGATCGTGATGGAAGCGACAGACATCCTTAAAGTCTCATCCTCTGGCGCAACAGATGTTATCCTGAGTATCTTGGAGCAAACCTAATGAGTGGTTACTTAGGCACAAAAGCTGTTCTCCTCAGCACAACCGCTGCAAGCGTTGGTGGAGATAGCACAGTCGGCGGTGATCTGACCGTAGACACCAATACGCTTTACGTTGACAGTACAAACAATCGGGTTGGCATTGGGAATGCAGCCCCCACCCAAGCCTTAGATGTAACTGGCGATATTGTAACCTCTGGCGGTGTCTACCTTGGCGGCACTGGGTCGGCTAATAAGCTGGATGACTATGAGGAGGGGACTTGGACGCCTGCTGTTGGGGGTGCGACTACCGACCCAACCGTAACTTATACCTCTCAAACAGGTTACTACACTAAAATTGGCAGAATGGTTCACATACAAATGTTTTTGAACTGCTCTGCTGTATCTGGTGGCTCTGGAGCAGTTAAAGTAACAGGCATTCCTTTTCAAACTTCTACAGCATCTAATTCGTATGGTGCAGCTCAAATAGAAATAATTGGTGTAGATATGCCTTCAGACAGAAACAATATCGCAGTAAGGCTGAACCCAAATTACGGACACTTTAGATTTGAGTTTCTTGACAATAGAGCAAGTACAACAAATGGAAGTAGCGGTGGTCTTCAAGTCAGTTCGCTTGGTAACAGTTTTAGGGTTCTGGGATCATTTACTTACATGACAGACGCATAACCACCCCTGTTGGATCACAGGGTAGTCAGTCCAAGCCATAAAGGAGATAAAAATGGCACTTTCAGAAGAAACAGTACAAGACAAAATAGAGATCGTAGGCGACTTCAAGCACGTTCAGGTGCGTACAGCCACGGTCATCAAGCGTGACGGTGTAGAGATCAGCCGTTCCTTCTCACGTCATGTTGTTGCACCAGATGCAGACATCACAGGTGAAAGCTCACAGGTTCAAGCCATTTGTGCGGCAGTACACACACAAGCGGTTAAGGATGCTTATGCTGCACACATAGCAGCGCAAGAGGTATAACTAATGTCAGGCTACATCGGCACAATACCCACGCCACAGGCAACCCAGACACGGCAGACGTTTGTAGCCACTGCGTCACAGACTACGTTCAACACGGCTGGCTACACGGCTGGGTTTGTTGACGTGTACATGAATGGCGTCAAGTTGGTTGATGGCACCGACTTCACTGCAACCAACGGCTCAACTGTTGTCCTTACGACAGGTGCAGCGGCGAGTGACATCATTGACATAGTTATGTTTACGGCGGTTGACCTTAGCACTGCGGTCGGTGGCGGCAGATATAAAGGTGAACGTGGAACACTTGGGCCAGCGGCGGCGAGTGGTGACATCTTTAGAGTGCATGAACAACAGCTAGATACCAATGTCACTATAGACGCAACTGAGAATGCACTTGCAGTTGGGCCTCTCACAGTAGCTTCTGGCGTCACTCTCACCGTCACATCAGGGGGGAACTTGAGCATTGTCTGAGATTAGAGCAACAACAATTAGTGATGCGGCTGGTACTGGGCCGATTACGCTTACGGGGCAGAGTGCTGCGAAGGCGTGGTGGAACGCAAACGGAACAGGCACAATAGCTATTAATGATAGCTTTAATTGCTCTAGCATCACAGATAACACAACAGGTGTTATAACGGGGAACCTCACTAGTTCAATGGCAAATAATGTCTATTCACTTGTTATAGGCTCGGATACTGCTGCCTCTAATTCTGCGTGGAACAGAGTTCAAATAAGTGACGCTTCATCTGGAACGTCAAGACATTATGAAAACGGCACTCTAACTGACACGACCATTAATATAGTTAATTGCCACGGAGACCTAGCATGAGTACCATCGTAATCTCCAACATCAAAGCCACAGGCGAAACAGCTAGTCGTGCAGTCTCAGGGGTTGCGGCGGCTTGGGTTAATTTTGACGGTACTGGTACTGTTGCAGTACGGGATAGTGTGAATGTAGCTTCCATTACTGATAATGGGACTGGTGATTACACGTCTAATATTTCAAATTCTTTTTCAAACGCAAACTATTGCACAAATGTTTCTTGTGGAGAAAGCACGACTAACCCCTCTATTATGGCTTCATCATGTGTCAACGTAAACGCATCATCTGTTCGTCAAGAACATTGTTACACAAACATAGCCGCAAACGCTGATGCGGCTAATTGTTATACATCTTTCCACGGAGACCTAGCATGAGCAATCTAGTCGTATCAAACATCTCCGATGGCACAACATCCGTAGGCACTGAGTATGTCGTCAATGGGTCGGCGAAGGTGTGGTGTGCCTTAAACGATAATAACGTTCTGGCGCAAAGTTTCAACATATCTAGTATTACAGATGTAACTGCTGGAATAGTTGATTATGCTTATTCGTCGTCTATGGCTGGCGCAATAAATGCAATTACTGTTGGGGCCAATGATAACAATTACGGAAATAGAGCATGCTTCGTGAAGGGGAACACTACCGCTTCTGCGACAAGAACAGTGTTTATTGAAGGTAATGCCACTACCGTAGAAGATGATTGGGTTAATATTACAGTCCACGGAGACCTAGCATGACGCAGCATCTCTGGGAACGCCTACTAGAAGCCAAGTCACGCTTGAAGCCTGTGCAGTCTAAGTATCGTGTCTTGTTCGAAGACCCGAATGCACCAGACGAACCTGCCAAGGTGCTTGTCCCTGATCCAAACTTCATGGCGGCTGGTCTTGCTGGCGGCTACCTCAGTCCAATTGAGACATATCTTAGAGATCGTGACGTACCTGACGGAGAGCCAAAAGAGCATCCCTACGCAGAGCCTATTGGCCCCCAAGACGAAGAAACACTTATCGAATATCTCATTCAAAAGGATATCTGTCCAAGCATATGGCGGGACTACCAAGGCAACCGCACAATCCTAAAGATTGTGCCTGTTGAAATGATCCCTTCGGATCGGTCATTTAGAAACGCATGGAGAATAGCGCAATGACGACTTATATTAACATCAACGGGGATGTTCGTGATGTAGGATCTCTTACCGTTCCAACAGACCGCACATTCCGTGGGGCTTGGCAGTTCAATGGCAATGCTGTCGAAGTAGACATGACAGCGGCTGTGGCAATCCACAAGGACAACCTACGTGCAGAACGTGCGCCACGCCTGGAAGCCTTAGACGTTGCTTACATGAAAGCACTAGAAGCTGGCACAGGTGCGACTGACATTGCAACGCAGAAGCAAACACTGCGGGACATCACAAATGATGCACGTATTGCAGCGGCAACTACACCTGATGAACTCAAGGCATTGGACTTGGCTACACTGCTAGGAGAATAAGATATGTCGAAGGCAAGACAACTTGCAGATCTTGGTAACGTCTATGACGATGGTGCCTTGTCGAACAGGAATGTTATTGTAAATGGTGCAATGGAAATTGATCAGAGATATGGTGGATCTGGGCCAAATACCGTTACTGATGGTAACTATAATGTTGATAGATTTGGGATGTATTATAGTGGAAACGCTTACTCAACTCAACAATCAACTACCGCACCAGATGGTTTTAAGAACAGTTTGCTTATGACAGTAACTGGAACTTCAACG
>Ga0208644_1004102_pt1 | contig 11051 bp, 16 predicted proteins | sample VirMetDEL_Nov_18_FD_184517 | JGI IMG/M metagenome (GOLD analysis project Ga0208644, IMG submission 184517) | Aqueous microbial communities from the Delaware River and Bay under freshwater to marine salinity gradient to study organic matter... | ecosystem: Environmental > Aquatic > Marine >... | reverse complement strand
AAAACTTGTAGAAAAATTAGTCAACAGAGGTAGTGAAAGAGCAGGAAGATGTATTGAGATTGCTGGTGGTTCACCTTTAACAGAAAAGGAAATCAACGCAACAAAGAAAAGTGAAATCAATACAGAGTGCCCAAGTATCGCCAACCCCAACTACATTGAGTATTAATTATGAATCTTATTAGTGTAATATTAATTGCTGGTGTTTTGTCACTTTCTGGTTGTAGTTCAATCAAGAAGTTGGACATCTTTACAATGGAAGTTGAAAGACAACCCCTTGACTTAGAAAAACCAACAATTCAAGAGTTAGAAAAATTAAAATGGATTATTATTACATCTGAAAATGCTGATGAAGTATTTAAGAAAATGAAAGAACAAGGAATTGACCCTGTAATATTTGGATTGAGTGATAATGACTTTAAATTACTTGCAAAAAACTTTGCACAAATCAGAGCTCACATGATGAAATTAAATGTTATGATAGATGAATACAAGGATTATTACGAATCAGATGTTATAAATAAAGATAAAGAAAAACAAGAGGTAACAAAATAATGGGTTCTTTCAACGGATTTTTAGACGCTAAGTTTATTCCACCAAGAAATTGGTCACTAGATGCTCCACTTAAATTTAAATCTACACTTCTTACTAAAGAAGAAAGAGAAATGTTAGTTGAGTGTGGAATACAAGTAACAAAAACAACAAACACAATTACAGTTCCAAAAGGATATGTCACAGACTTAGCATCAGTTCCTAGAATATGTTGGTCATTTATAGCACCCTTTGATGTTGCTCGTGCAGCAGTAGTTCATGATATCATGTATGAAAAAATAAATGGTGCGTTTAAAAAAGGAATTATAGAATCTAAAAAAGAGAGAGAGCTATATAGAAAAATTGCAGATACAACATTCTTAGAAGGTATGTTATCTGCAGAACCCGAAGTGTCTAAATGGAAAATATGGTCTGCATATTATGCAGTAAGAATGTTTGGTCGTTGGGCAATCAACAGTTCGGCACCTAGAAAAGGTATTTAAAAATGTGGGAAATGATAGAGAGAATGGCGGATGACCGCTTATGGATTTATACTGCTATTGTTGGAGCATTACTCGGTGCTGCTTTCCTAGCATATTTCAAAGACACAAGAATGGGATTATGGATGTATTCAAAATTTGATTCATTCCTAGATTTCTTAGTTGACCACTTCGGTTGGACATGGTTTGAACAAGATGAAAATGCTTGGCGTAAAAGATATCCAAAGATTACCAAAAAGATTGATTCACTAGAAAGTGAAATACAAGCTTTAAAAAGTCAAATAAGGAAAGGATAACATGGCAGTTACAGATATAGAATTAGATGTAGAGCTTCTTAAAAAAGAAGTATCAGACATGAAACAAATTCATGGTCGTTTAGATACTGCTATCACAAAGATAACAGATGTATCTAACTGTATCAATCGTATGTTAGCAGTTCATGAGGAAAAGATATCACAACAAGAAGAAGTACAGATTAGACAGGCCACAGAGTTTTCTGCTGATGTAAAAGAGTTACACTCTAGAATTACTACAAGTCAAAAAGAATTAACCACTTTAATGACAAAACAACACTATGAGGCAGACGCCGAAATGAGAAGATTAAGAATGGATATTACCGAAAGAGTTGGAACATTAGAAAAGTGGAAGTATCTGATTATTGGGGGTTCTATAGTCGTAGGATTCGTAATAAATGCATATATGAGATATATGATGTAAACCCTTGACAATTCGTGTATGTACCTGTTAGTATAGCACAATGTATTATATTGACCAAAAATATCTACTTTTAGTATCATCACAATTAAAATTATTTAAGAAAAAGAATGACGGATTGTACAATTTTCGTTGTCCCTACTGTGGTGATTCTCAGAAATCTCAAACTAAGGCAAGAGGTTTCATGTTTCGTAAAGAAAATACAATGATATATAAGTGTCATAACTGTGGAGTTGGAGCCAGTTTTAAGAACTTTTTAAAACAAGTTGATTCAAAAATTCACAATGAATATATACTAGAAAGGTACAAGAAAAAAGAATTTGAATCAGATTTAAATCTGTTCAAAAAACCAAAATTCTTGTTAAAAGATTCTTCAACAAAATCTCTTATCAAGATATCAACATTGGAGCATACACACCCAGTTAAGAAATTTGTAGATGATAGACAAATACCAAGTCATACTCATCACGAACTATTTTATGCTCCAAAATTTTATGAATGGGTTAATTCTTTAGTACCAAATAAATTCTCTAGTCTAGATAATGACCATCCTAGATTAGTGATACCATTTTTTGATGAACAGAATAAGATGTTTGCTTTTCAAGGAAGAGCATTTGGAAAAGAGATTCCAAAATACATAACTATTATTTTAGATTCAAAGAAAGATAAAATTTATGGTCTTAATAATGTAGATTGGAATAAAAAAGTTTATGTTGTTGAAGGCCCAATTGATAGTTTGTTTTTAGAAAACTGTATTGCAACAGCTCAATCAGATTTGAGAATTAAAAAGAAAAAAGAAAATGTAATTCTTATACCTGATAATGAACCTCGTAATAAAGAAATTGTAAAACAGATTGGTAAGTTTATAGATGATGGTTACTCGGTTGTATTATGGCCTGAGTATGTAAAAGAAAAAGATATTAATGACATGGTAATGTCTGGTAGAACAGACACAGAAATAAAAACAATTATAAATGAACATGTGTATTCTGGCATTGAGGCTAAAACACAATTTGTTTTTTGGAAAAAGGTAGAATTAAAAAATGAAAAAAACTTATCTCGGAATCAGTATAGACACAGATAAAGACAAATTACTTTCAACACAAGCTGCAAAACTATTAAAAGATTATTATTGTATAGAGGGAGAAGATTCACCACAGATGGCATATGCTCGTGCAGCTAAAGCATATTGTTATGGTGATATGAAACTTGCTCAAAGAATTTACAATTATGTTTCTGATAAGTGGTTTATGTTTGCGTCACCTGTATTATCAAATGCACCTAAACCAAATGGTAAAGTAAAAGCATTACCAATCTCATGTTTTCTATCCTATGTGCCAGACACCCTCGAAGGTTTAATTGAACACACATCTGAGCTCAGATGGTTATCAGTTAAAGGTGGGGGTGTTGGTGGTCATTGGTCAGATGTTCGTTCAGTATCAGACATCGCTCCAGGCCCTGTTCCATTTCTACATACAGTTGATGCCGATATGACTGCATACAGACAAGGAAAGACTAGAAAGGGTTCATATGCCGCCTATATGGATGTGTCACACCCCGATATTCTAGAGTTTTTGACAGTTCGTATACCAACAGGGGATGTAGGTAGAAAGTGTCTTAACATACACCACGCAGTCAATGTAACAGATGATTTTATGACAGCAGTAGAGGATAATGAGGAGTGGAATTTATTAGACCCAAATGATGAAAAAATAAGAGAAACACATAGTGCTAGAAAAATATGGGAAACAATTTTAGAAACAAGATTTAGAACAGGTGAACCATACATTAATTTTATTGATACTGCAAATCGTTATCTACCAAAACCAATGAAGAAAAAAGGATTAAAAATTCATGGTTCTAATTTATGTAATGAAATACATCTTCCAACAAATGAAGAAAGAACAGCAGTCTGTTGTCTATCATCTTTAAATTTAGAATTGTATGATGAATGGAAAGACACAGATGTTGTAAAAGATTTAATTACATTCTTAGATAATGTGTTACAATTCTTTATAGACCATGCACCAGACCATATTAGTCGTGCAAGATATTCTGCTGAACAAGAAAGGTCATTAGGATTAGGTGCTATGGGTTTACATTCTTTATATCAAAAAAATAGAATACCATTTGATTCACTTCAAGCAAAAACATTAAACGAAGAAATATTTAAAAAGATAAAAGAGGATGCAGTAGAACAAACAAAAATACTTGGTAAAGAAAAGGGTGAAGCACCTGATATGAAAGGAACAGGAAAAAGAAACTCACATCTACTCGCCATTGCTCCAAATGCAAACAGTTCTATGATTACAGGATGTTCACCATCAATAGAACCTCACAAGGCAAATGCATACACACACAGAACAAGAGCAGGGTCACATTTAATTAAGAATAGATATTTGAAAGAAGAATTACAAAAGATAAATATGGACACACCAGAAGTATGGACATCAATCATTACTAATGGTGGTTCGGTTCAACATTTAGATTTTATAAATGATAGTATCAAGGAAGTTTTTAAGACTGCAATAGAAATAGACCAAAGGGTTATAATAAAACAAGGTGGTGACAGACAAAAATACTTATGTCAAGGTCAATCACTCAATATATTCTTTCCAGCAGGTGCTTCTAAAAACTATTTACATGATGTACATATGAAAGCATGGAAACATGAATGCAAAGGACTATATTATTTAAGGACAGAAACATCTCATAGAGCAGAGAATGTTGCTGAAAAAGTTAAGTTAAACAAATTAAAAGATTACTCAGAAGTTACACAAGAAGAAGAATCTTGTGAAGCTTGTCAAGGATAAGGAGAGAATTATGGAAGTACAAGTATACACCAAAACAGATTGCCCATTTTGTGTTCAAGCAAAACAATGGTTCAAAGAATTTAACATAGATATTATTGAACATTGTATGGACAATGAAGAAGATAGATTAGCATTTTTTCAAAGAATAAATCATAGTCAAGAACAACTAGGATTAAAACTACCACAGATTAATACAGTTCCACAAATCTTTGTAGATGGTAATCGTATCGGTGGATACGCAGAGTTACTTAAAAAGCAAGAAACAATTTTAAAAGGTAGAGGTGGTGCTCTTACTAAGTTATCAGAAACTTATAAACCATTTTATTATCCGTGGGCTGTTGATATGACTATAAAACATGAAAAGGCACATTGGATTGAAGATGAAGTTGACTTATCAGAAGATGTTACTGATTGGAAAATGAATAAAATAACAAAAGTAGAAAAAGATTACATCACAAATATTTTAAGACTGTTCACACAATCAGATGTTGCAGTCGGTCAAAATTACTATGACCAATTTATTCCTAAATTTAAAAACAATGAAGTTAGAAATATGTTAGGTTCTTTTGCGTGTCGTGAAGGTGTACATCAAAGAGCATATGCATTATTAAATGATACACTAGGATTACCAGATAGTGAGTATCACGCCTTTTTAGAATATAAAGAGATGGCAGATAAATTAGAGTTTATGCAAAAGTCAGATAACACTACACATAGAGGTCTTGCACATGCATTAGCAAAATCTGTATTCAATGAAGGTGTTGCTTTATTCGCATCATTTGTTATGTTACTTAACTTCCAAAGATTTGGTAAGATGAAAGGAATGGGTAAAGTTGTTGAGTGGTCTATTCGTGATGAATCTATGCATGTAGAAGGTAACTCAAATTTATTTAAATCATTCTGTGCAGAACATCCTAAACTTGTAGATGATAGTTTTAAAAAAGAAATCTACATGATGGCCACAGAAATTGTAAAACTAGAAGACAAATTTATTGACTTGGCATATAGTCTGGGTGATATAGAAGGTCTATCTGCTGATGATGTTAAAAAATATATCAGATATATAACAGATAGAAGATTATTACAATTAGGACTAAAGACTACATTCAAAGTAAAAGAAAATCCACTATCTTGGTTAGAGTGGGTACTCAATGGTGCAGACCATACAAACTTCTTTGAGAATCGTGTAACTGAATATGAAGTTGCTGGATTGTCGGGCACTTGGGAATCTGCATATACACAGTAGGGATACATATGGCAATCAAAGAAATAGTATGTGAATCATGCGAGGCATCTTTTACAATAGAATATGAAATGTTGGGAACACAATATCTAGTTAGGTATTGTCCATTTTGTAATGAAGAATTAACAGAAGAATTCACTCGTGAAGTTGAAGAATTAAATGATGATGAACCCTACGACATTTGACCCAGTAATGATTAGGAATGTATGTTCGAAAACATATTTAGATATGTTTGTTCATATGATACCTAGTGTAGAATTATGGGAAGATGAAGAACAAATAGCTGAAGAAGATTATGATAAAATTAATCTTACAAAGTTAAATCTTATAGAACATGGACACTTTAAAAATCCTGTACTTGCTGGAATTGCAATAGGATTAATGTCACAAATATATGATGCTGGTGGTAAAGATTACTTTACACCAGAAATACATTTCTGTGGTATAAGTGTAAAAGATAAATCAACCAAAGTAAATCTTCATACTGATAATTGGGATGAAAACAAACTTAAAATATTAGGAATATTAAATTCAGATTGGGATAATAGACAAGATGGTGGTGGATTCATATATGAAGATATGTCTTATTCATTACAACCTATGAATTTTTTAATCTTTGATTCAAGACAAACACATTCAAATGATATAATCTTTAGTGATAAAGAAAGAATAGCAATAGACTTTACAGTGACAAAATTATGAAAACAAGCTCGGCAAAACAAAAAGGTAGAAAACTGCAACAATGGATGAGAAATCTTCTCATTGAAAAATTAGAAGTACACCCAGAGGATATTGAATCTAGACCTATGGGTTCACAAGGTGAAGATTTAATTATGGCAAGAGCTGCCAGAGAGAAGTTTCCATTATCAATCGAATGCAAAAATCAAGAAGCAGTAAATGTTTGGAAATCTTACGAACAGGCTGCTGAAAATTCTGGTAAGTATGAACCTGTGGTTGTAATTAAAAGAAACAAATCAAAACCTTTAGTTGTCATTGATGCTGAATACTTTGTTTCTTTGTTCGATAAATAATAGACTATGAAATTATTTTTTCAAATATTAGCAGAGTTTGGTTTACCAGTTGCAGCTGCATTAATAATGGGTTTTTTTATTTACCTAATTATTAAATACATTTTAGAATCTGTTATTGGTCAAGTTAAAACTATGCATGCCATAATTACTATGTTAGACAATAGAGTTAAAACTATGAATCATGATATGATAAGATTAGATTTACTTATATCACATTCTTTAAATTTAAAACCAGATGAAGATAGAATATCTAGAGCAGATGGTAAAAATGATGCGAGGCGTGACTAATGCAAAATGCTACAGTAATTGATTTACTAAACCAATATGGATTTGCAACAATAGCTGCAATCGGTATGGGTTGGTTTATATATTTTATCTACAAATATATAACAACAGAAATCAAAGTAAAACTAGGTGAGATGAATGTTGTACTTATTGCATTGATTGATAGAGTAAGAATGTTAGATAATGACATCATAAGACTAAAAAGTAAGGTCAATACTGTACTTGAATTAAGAGAAAAGGAACAAAACCCCCCTAAGACACCCCCTAAAAAGAAAAATACATAAGTCAATTCTTATAAATACAGATATGATAACACTAGAAATTAGAAAAATAGTGTTAGTATCTTTTGTATTATTCTTTTCCTTGACCAATACTAGCACAGCAAGTGAGTTAACTCACAAGTTTGGTAATCCTGCTTTTAGTAAAGAGGGTTATTCTCAGCATGCCTTATCAATAGAACAATTACAATATCAAAGAGAGAATGATAGAATTAAAGATGAAAAATCTGCTTTGTCACAAGCAGAAAGAGATGAGAAGAATAAAACAATCAACAAGTTTATTGCCAATGTTGAAAGTCGTATCTATGCTAACTTGTCTAAACAGTTAGTTGACAATATGTTTGGTACAAGTTGTACATCTAATTGTGCAACAAGTGGAACAGCAGAGGTAGAAGGCTCAACAATTTATTGGGTAAAAGACACTTCAACAGAAATTATTTCATTGACAATAACTGACCCAACAGGAACAGTATCAACATTAACTGTACCAGTTGGAGATTTTATTTTTTAGGATAAATTATGTCTTGGACTTATATATTAATATTTTTAATGGGATTTTGTATGTCTGGTTGTTCGACAACAATGGGAAGTTATGTCGAATACTCTGATAAACCTTTTACACAAGTTACACCAACAGGTGACTTGTTAAGAGGAGTACCAGATTTAGACCAAGACAAAATAACTATTGCCATTTATGATTTTCCTGATAGAACAGGACAAAGAAAACCTAGTGAAAAGTTTTCTCAATTAAGTACGGCAGTTACACAAGGCCCTGAAGTGTACTTAATACAAGCACTTAAAATGGTAAGTGAGGGAGATTGGTTTACAGTAGTAGAAAGAAAAGGATTACAGAGCCTAGTCAAAGAAAGACAGTTGGTTAGGTCTACAAGAGAATTATATGATGGTGAAAAATCTGCAAACACAGTATTGAAACCACTGATATTTGCAGGTCTTATTATAGAGGGTGGAGTTGTTAGTTATGATTCAAATATGATAAGTGGTGGTGAAGGTGCAAGGGTATTTGGTATTGGAGCTTCCAAACAATATCGAACAGACCAAGTAACTATTAGTATGAGAATAATTGCAGTGCAAACAGGAGAGGTATTGATGACAATATCAGCAAGTAAAACTATTGCAAGTCATCAAGCAGGTGCAGATGTATTTAGATTCTTTGATTTAAGGACTAAAGCATTAGAAGTAGAATCTGGCGCAGCTGTCAATGAACCGACAGACTATGCCATTCGTTCTGCTATAGAGTATGGTGTTTTAAAAATGGTTGAAAAAGGTGAGAAACTAGGGTATTGGAAGTTCAAAAAATGGAGAGTAGAAGAATGAAAAAAATAATATCAATAATGATGTTGATGATTATTTCGTTATCGGTTTATGCTAATGATATCTACATAAACCAATCTGGTGCTACACTAGATTTAGATGTCACACAAGATGGCCAGAATAACACAGTAGGAAGTTCTAGTACAGCTTCTAGTGTGATTGGTGCAACAACAAATTTGGCAATTACACAAATAGGTGATAGTAATGTTATGACCTTTGATGTCAATGGTGCAACCTATACAGGTACATTCTCTGTAACAGGTGATAGTAACAATATAGACTTTAATTGTGATAGTGCTGGAAGTAATTCATCATGTGGTACAGCAACAGCTTCTATTGTTTGGGTAGGTTCATCTAATGATATCGATATAGACATAGGTGAAACATCATCTGCTACTTCAGCAACAGTTGGTATAACTGGTGCAAGTGGTAGTGATAGTAACACAATCTTAGGTACAATAGACGGCAATTCAGCAATACTAACATTATCGGTCAATGGAGATACAAATAATTTCTTAGTTGACATAGATGGTGATGGAGATAGTGTTGGACATACTTACATACACACTCATACAGGTTCTATCGCAGATGTAGATATAACTCAAAGTGGTATCTATGATAACATGATAACATTAACAACATCTGGTGATAATCACGATATAGATATAACACAAACAGATTAGGGTAAAAACATGGAAGAAAATAAATTAGTAAAATTAATTAAAAGTAACATAGTAGTCATACCTATTGTCATTGCTATTATTGGTGCAACATTTTCAACATTGAGTTATGTAATTAATCTTACTGAAACTGTTGAAAGTAACAGAGTACAAATTGAAAAACTAATAGTAGAAAAAGAAAATCTTGCAAAAGATATAAAAGACATGCAAAACAAACAAGCAGAATTATCAGCTGCATATCGTATGGGTGAAGACTTATATAGAATATTGGCAGACCAAGTAAGGGAACAAGCTTATGACATTAAAGACCTTAATAGGTAGTATATTTTTAATACTAATACTTTCGCCTAATGCACATGCTAGAAATGACTATCTACAAGATGGTTACTATACTTGCAGAGAGGGTGATTTAAGAATACGAGGACAGTATTCAGATACTACTAATCCGTATGGTACTGTATATCCTAACAGTTCAAGTAATAACTACAATCAATACAACGATAGATACGACCGCTCTATTAGTATAGAGTATACTATGTTTCTAGGTTCAAATTGTACACCAGAAGCAAAAAGAACCATGAGAGAAAATCAAATGTTGAAACAACAAATAGAGTTGATGAAAGTTTGTAGAAGATATGGTGGCAGAGATTTACCACCACAGTTTGCAATGTTACAACATAAGTGTACTGGTATCAATAAAGACTTTGACACACGACCAACCAATAATGGTAAAAGTTTATATGATGAATTGATAGATGATTACAAAGAAAAAAACCCAGACAGTTTAATTAATAATGAAGACAGTCATTATGGTAATCCAAAAAAGTTTGAGTTTACTGGTGAAGAAGGCATTGTACAAGATAGACATAAAACTCTTTTTGAATTAAAAAAACAAATGGAAGTAAACCCTGTAGATTAAAATGAAAAAGTTTTTCATTATGATATTATTGTTTAGTAATAATACCTTTGGTGCAGCCATTGGTGATGTAATATTACAAGAAGGTAATTCGATTGTAGAAAGAAAAGAGGGTGATGAGTTTGAAGGTAAAAAAGACTTAGACATTTTTTCTTATGACACAGTTAGAACAGGCAAAGGCAAAACTGCCATTGAGTTTGTTGATGATACTAGAGTAGATGTAACAGAACATTCTAAACTAGTAATTGATGAATTTGTTTATGACCCAAATACAAAAACAGGTGCCTTATCTCTAAAGGCATCTTTGGGTACAGTAAGATATGCATCTGGCCAGATTGCAAAAAACTCAAAACAAAATGTAAAGATACAAACACCAACAGCAACAATCGGTGTTCGTGGAACAGACTTTACAATGACCATAGATGAAACAGGTAGTTCTACAATCATACTATTGCCATCATGTGATACAAATGGTAATTGTTATGTAGGTGAGATTGATGTAACATCAGATGCTGGACAAGTTATCATGAATCAAGCATTTCAAGCCACAGTTGTTGAAACAGTTGCAAGTAATCCTATGAAACCAGTCATTCTAGATTTAGATGAAAAACTCATTGGTAATTTATTAATTATATCAAGACCTAAAGAGATAGAAGAACAAAAAACAAAAGAAGAATATAATGAAGTTGCTAATGCATTAGATTTAGATTTTTTACAATTTGAAGATTTAG
>Ga0208644_1004099_pt1 | contig 11054 bp, 13 predicted proteins | sample VirMetDEL_Nov_18_FD_184517 | JGI IMG/M metagenome (GOLD analysis project Ga0208644, IMG submission 184517) | Aqueous microbial communities from the Delaware River and Bay under freshwater to marine salinity gradient to study organic matter... | ecosystem: Environmental > Aquatic > Marine >... | reverse complement strand
AAATCAATGGAATGCCTGATTGCCGCATTCAGAAAGTAGATTCTTACACAGGTCGTTATAGGGATATGTACCTTTGCGATAATGAGATGCAACTTATGACTGCTATGGAAGATTTTGAGTACACCAAGTGGTTGGATCCTGATATGGTTCCTTGTTACATCAAGGACGATGAATAAAGTAAACAAACCTTGGGGATACTATACAGACTTAGATCGTAATCCGTTTAGAGTTATCAAAATAATAAAAATATTCCCCAATCAAAGATTCTCTTTACAAAAACATCTTAAAAGAGAAGAGTTCTGGTATATTTTATCTGGAACAGGAACTATTACTTTAGGTTCTGAAACCAGAGAAGTATTTCCAAAATATTATTATCATATTCCGATAAAATGCATTCATAGACTTCAATCTGGTGCTGATGGAATTGAGTTTCTTGAAATACAACAGGGAGAATGTGATGAATCTGACATTGAGAGAATAGAAGATGATTATGATAGAGTCACGGATGGACTATAACAGAACTGGTGGAGTCATCCCCAATATGCCCATGATGGAGACATGTAAAAAACCCTGGTCGGGATGGTCATATGACCCCTGGAGTTTACTGCTTCTCTCAAAAGCAGTTGGTGCGGATGGGGCAACCCCGCCTAGTTTCTTGCTTCTAGTCAAAGAGCAAGTGGCGTGCATGTAAAGACCTAATGAGGACGACTTGCGCGAGTCGTCCTTTTTTAGTATAATAAAATTTTACTAATTAATATGCAAAAAACTTCTCCATGGAATATAGGGACATTTAGTAATGAATATTTTTTTAGACAGTTAAAAGAACCATATCAATCGACAAAACATTTTTTTAATTTTTTAAATGAAAATAATTTAATTGATTCCAATAAAATAATCGTTGATGCTTGTTGTGGAAGTGGTGGAAATTCTTTTTATCTTGCAGATAATTATTCTCCCAAAAAAATAATAGCATTTGATTATCAAGATGAATATTTAAAGATAGCAAAAAGTTATCAAAATAATAATTTTAAATCCAATACAGATATTGTTTTTTTAAATTCTGACATCTATAATTTATCAGTCAAAATTTATGAAAAAATTGATGGAGTTATTTTCTTACAAACTCTTTCTTGGCTAACTGATTGGAAAAAAAGTTTATTGGAGTTAAAGAAGTTAGATTCGGAATGGATAGCAATTTCTTCTTTATTTTATGATGGTTTAATAGAGGCTGAAATAACCATTAAAAAATTCAGAGATAATGAAGAGGATCCTGTATTAACTCCATATAATGTTTATAGTATACCAATGGTAGAAAAATACTTGAAAGAACTTGGATATTCTAAATTTTATTGGAAAAAATTTGAGATTGATATAGAAATTGAAAAACCCACTGATGTTGATGATATGGGAACATATACGGAAAGAACTAAAAGTGGAAATACTCTTCAATTATCTGGTCCAATAATTCTACCATGGTACTTTTTGATCGCTAAAAAATGAGATTAATGAACATAATACATAGTATAGTTAAAATTTAAAAAGTATGAAAAAAGCATTGGTTTTTGGTGCAGGTGGATTTATAGGATCTCACATGGTTAGGAGACTTCGATCTGAAGGATATTGGGTCCGTGGAGTAGATTTAAAATACCCAGAGTACTCTATCAGTCAAGCAGATGATTTTGTTCAAGGAGATCTCAGAAATATTTCTTTAGTAGAAGATGTTATTACTTATGAAGGGGATAGTTTTGATCAGATATATCAATTTGCTGCTGATATGGGAGGAGCTGGATATATTTTTACAGGAGATAATGATGCGGATGTGATGAATAATTCTGCCACAATTAATCTCAATGTTTTAAACTGCCAAAAAAATTTAAACAACTCTCTTGGCATTAATAAAACTAAAATATTTTATTCTAGTTCTGCTTGCATTTATCCAGAACATAATCAGTTAGATCCTGATAATCCTGATTGCCGTGAAGACTCTGCATACCCAGCCAACCCAGATTCTGAATATGGGTGGGAAAAACTATTCTCTGAGAGACTTTATCTTGCTTACAATCGCAACTACGGTATTCCTGTACGGGTTGCTCGATATCACAATATCTTTGGTCCAGAGGGAACGTGGTGTGGGGGAAAGGAAAAGTCTCCTGCAGCAATGTGTCGTAAAGTAGCAGAGCTCCCAAAGGAAGGAGGATCTATAGAGGTATGGGGAGATGGAAAGCAAACTCGTTCTTTCTTGTTTATTGATGAGTGTATTGAGGCAACAAGGAGATTGATGGAATCTGATTTTATTGGACCAGTCAATATTGGGTCTGAAGAAATGGTAACAATTAATAAACTGGTTGATGTTGTCGCTAAAGTTTCTAATAAACTAGTTGAAAAAAAACATATACCAGGACCACTTGGAGTTCGTGGGAGAAACTCTAATAATGATGTAATTCGCAAAGAACTTGGATGGGATTATTCACAATCTCTTGAGGATGGAATTGCCAAAACTTACAATTGGATTGAGGAACAAATTAATGCAAAAAATTGATAGAGTTGCGGTATGTGTTTCTGGAGAACCAAGATCATTAAATTATACTCATGAAAGTATACTAAAATTTTTGAAAAATCATTTTGAAAATTTTGATATATTTGCATATATTCCAAAGTGTCCAACAGATTATTATGTTGAGAAATATCTTCCAGAAGCAAAAGTAGAGATACGTGAAGATGAATATATTGATGATACAAAAATTCCAGATGGTTGGAAATTTAAAACAGGAAAACAAAGATATCTTCAACAAATAAATGGTTGGAAAGAATCTAATAGGATGAGAAAAGAATATGAAGAATCAAATGGATTCAAATATGATTGGGTTATTAGATCTAGAATAGATGTAGAATATGTTCACAATTTTCCTGACGGAGAATATACTGATAATTTTTTATACATTCCAAATTTTCATCACTTTAACGGTATTAATGATAGATTTGCTATGGGTTCTGCAGAACTTATGAATAAGTATTTGGACATTATAGATATATACAAAGAAGATCCAACTAAATGTCTTCATGCAGAATCTTTTCTTAAATATTGTTTAGATTACCAGCAAGTTCCTGTCAAACTAATAAACTTCAGATTTATGAGAATTAGAGAAGACGGGCAAAAAATACAAAACGATTTGACTGACGGATAACATGAAAAAATTTATTGTAACAACAACTATCAATAGTCCTACTATTGCAACAAAAAGATTTTCTGAAATTGCTCAAAAAAATGATTGGACATTTGTCGTTGTCGGTGATACTAAAACACCACATTCGGAGTATGAGCAGTTAGATTGCGTTTATCTTTCACCAAAAAAACAAGAGTCATTAAATAAAGATCTTTCTGATAGTATTGGATGGAAGAGCATTAGACGTAGAAACATGGGTTTCTTGTATGCTTATCAGCAAGGTGCGGATGTTATGGCATCAGTTGATGATGATAATATTCCTTACGATGATTGGGGACAAGAACTTTATGTTGGTAAAGAAATTGAAATTGATTTGTGGGAGTCTAAGAATGGTTACTTTGACCCTTTAAGTCCAACTAGCACTCCTGATTTATGGCACAGGGGATATCCACTTAGTCTAGTTCCTACTAAAAATAATATTGAGTATAAAGGAAAAGCAAAAAGAAAGGTATTAGTTCAGGCAGATTTATGGGATGGAGATCCTGATATTGATGCTATTTGTAGATTGAGTAAAATGCCATGCGTGAAATATGATCCTATCTCCCCTTATGGCAGTAATCAATTGAGTCCATTTAATAGTCAGAATACTTTTATTGCCAGAGAGGCTATTCCTTATTATTCTATGCTTCCATTCATTGGAAGAATGGATGACATCTGGGCAGCATATGTTCTGCAAAAATATTTTCCCAATAGTGTTATCTATAACAAAGCATCTGTTTATCAAGACAGAAATCCTCAGGATCTAATTAAAAATATGGAAGAGGAAATGATTGGTTATAGAAACACATTAAATCTTTTGGAAGATTTAGATAATTATGAAAATTATCTACCGGAAGAAACCAAACAATCATATAAAATCTACCGAAACTGTTTTTAAAATGAGAGATCAAGACGCAATAAATCTTTTAAATTTTTTAGAATCCAATGGGGTGAAAAAGGAAATCTATTTGGATATTGGTGCTTGTGTTGGTGAATTGAGTTTTCCTTTTGCTAATATATTTAAGGCGATATACTCATTTGAACCCAATACTGAAGCAATAAAAATATTCAATGAGAAAAATGACTATGATAATGTTATTCTTATTGATAAAGCATTGGGAGATTCTGATGAAGAAGTTATGTTTGGCGGGTTTGGTGGATTAAAAAGATATAATCAACCAGGTGTGCGTCGTTTTGATGATATAAATGAAATGAATACTTTGTTGGTAAATGATGACAAATTTATGAACAATAAAATTCCTAATCCATTAAATTTACCAATGCCAAAACATGATAGTGGAGATTTGATTAAAATAAAATCTGTGACATTGGACACCTTCATGAGTGAAAATGGTCTTTCATATGATCAAATTAGTTTTATAAAAATGGATATTGAAGGTGGAGAGAAGTTAGTTATTCCAAATATTGTTGATAAGTTGGATGAATATAAAATACCTTTGTATCTGGAACTGCATACTCATGTGTTGTCTTCTGATGTTTGTATAGGAATCCTTGAAAAGTTATTTAAGATATATGATAGTGTGTTCGATCGTGAGTTTAGATCTATAAAATTTGATTCAATTTCAAATAGAATAAAGAAAGGTTGTGGCACTGTTCAGTTATTTTTTAATCATAAATGAAAAATTTATTAATATATCCTCTTTATAAAATTAAAGGTAGAGATTCTGAATATGAAGGACATAAATTAAATCTTGAAAAAAATATTGAAATAGTTAAAAAGTTTGGGTGCGTAGATAAAATTGAAGTAATTGGTTCAGAAGTAAATCACTGGTCTGAAATGGTCGGTGATATGATTGAACAAGTTTATAATCTTAATAAATCTGGATATAATATTCTTTTCTCAGAAATAGACACAGTTTTTCTTCATGAATTTACTGAAGTTTTTTCTTTAGAAAAAATGACAATGTTTGCTAGATGTAATGGTGCTTCTAAAATAGATTCTTCTTTGTCTGCAGGATACTATCTCAATGCGGGAATAATTTATTATCCTGCAAATTTAAATGATAGAATATGGGATTTATCTAGAAGCAAATTTGATACTAATAATCCTGTAGATATTGCTGGGACTACATATGAAGTTCTTGTAAATAGAATGTTCTATGGGCAGTTTTCTGATATGAATTCTGGTATAGAATATATTAAAAAAACTGTAGGATTCTCAATTTACAATTGGAGAGGATTATTATCTGTAGATAACTCTGAAATGCCTTCAGATGTTAAAAAAATTAAACATATTCATTTTCTTAACATGTCTGAATATATCCACAAACAAAAAAATCTTGAGCAGTTCTGGTATAATCAGTTTTTACATAATTTCTATATTAATATTGTGAATGGAAAGGATAATAAAGAAAATATAATCGGATTGTTGGAACATTATAATAATAATGTTTCTATGAATTCTATAAAGAGAAATAAAATAGAAAGTTACATAAAAAAATTATCCGAAAATTAAATGAAATCTGCAGTATTAATGAGTGGTCATTTCAGAAGTTTCGAAATGTCCTTTAAAGAATTTAAAAATATTTTACCAGAATCTGATTTTTATGCTTTTCTACTAGCAAATAATAATTCTTATGAGAATGAAAAGAATGGATCATCTGAGATTCAAATAGAAAAAATAAAAAATGAAAACAATTTTTATCATACTTTCACAGAGGATGAGAGTATTGATATGAACGAATATCAAATTTGTAATAACTTACTTTTACATTTTTCTATTCCAAATAAAACAAAATTTGAAATAACAGAAAAATGGTTACGTCAAGTTAATGATTATAAAAAATCTTTTGAGTGGCTTGATAGTTATGGTAAACAGTATGATATTGTTTATAGAATAAGACCAGATCTTACAATTAAAAAAATTGATATGTCTTTACATGATAAAATAAAAAATAATTCTTTTAATTGTTTTCAGCAAAATTCTTATCAAAATCAAATTAACGATAAGTTTTTTTATGGTAGTTATGAAACTATGAAAAAATTTATGATTGGTATGATAGAATCTTTGAAAGATAAAAACATAACAAAAGTAACATCATCAGGTTTTAATGTTGAGCAATATCTTTATAGGTACTTAAAATATTTAAACTATGATATAAATTTGTTATCCAAGGATAAATTTTTTATGAAAAAAATATCCAAAGGTCAAGAGTTGTGTGCAGGATTTCAAAAATGAATTCTTTAGAAAAACTTGTAAAAAATAAAAGAGTTGCCATAGTAGGACCATCTCCACATTTACAGGGGCAAGGATTAGGTCAAAAAATTGATTCTTATGATGTTGTGTGTAGATTAAATGAAATTTTATACACAACAAATATGAAAGATGATTATGGGTCAAAATCAGATATTTGTTTTTGGAATCTTGGATGTAATTTTTTACAATATTTTCAATCCACAATTGAGCATAGTAGAGAGCAATTGAAGGATGTAAAATTGATAGTTTGTCCTCGTCACAGTCTTCATGTTACTCCATATCATCTTAAAAATTTTTCTCCCGAGAGAAATATATTTAAGAATTATGAATCATTAAATATAGACAATGAATTATTTCATATTGGAGATGAAAAAAATCAAAAGTTTGAAAGCGCCGTAGGGTGTCACCCTACAGTAGGAACTCTTGCAATTATGACATTATTAGAATATGATCTGGAAGAACTATACATTTGTGGGATGTCATTCTATCAGACAAAGATTAGATATAACGATGATTTTATTGATGCGATGGTTAAAATGAATTTACCAGAAGCTAAACATGCATATCAACCACCAGGACATAGTGTACAAAATGAAATAGATTATTTTAGAAAAAACCTACCAAAGTATTCATTTGTAAATGCTGATCCTTATTTTACCAAATTAATTTTAGTATGAATTGTATCTTTATATCAGTTAGAAATTCTTCTACAAGACTTCCTAACAAAGCAATATTGAATATGTGTGGCAAACCAACAATTCAACACTTGATTGAAAATATAAAAAAAAGTAAGTCTGCTGATAAAATTATATTATGCACCAGTGATAAAAAAGAAGATAATATCTTATGTAAGATAGCAACGGAATGTGGGATAGAATATTTTAGAGGATCCTTAAATGATAAGTTAATTAGATGGATGGATGCCTGTAAAAAATATAATGTAGATTTTTTTGTTAATGTTGATGGGGATGATTTATTCTTTGATGTTGATTTAGCAGATCTTGTTATTGATCAGTACAAAAAAAATCCATGTGATTTTATTGACGGTCATGGTTTTTACAATGATGTTTATGGTATAAAGACTAGTTCTTTGGAAAAGGTATGTGAAATTAAAGATAGTGATTCTACAGAATACATTAGACTTTATTTTACGGAAACTGGTATTTTTGATGTGAGGAAGATAGAGAGTATTCCTGATAAGTATATTAAAAAAAATATTAGAATGACTTTGGATTACAAAGAAGACTTCGATTTCTTTGAAAAAGTTATTGATGGTGTTTATCCAAAAGAATTGTCCTTTGACAATATTCTAGAATTCATTTATAATAATCCTGAAACTCCTAAAATAAATTTCTTTCTTGATGAGATGTGGAAAGCAAATCAAGAAAAAATTAAACATTTTAAAATTAAAGTATGAATAATCAACAAATTAGAGACCTTGTTTCTGATGTATTTAAAAGAAATGATGAGTATAGTTTAACTCAAGAATTTGAAGAAAAGTTTTGTGAAAAATTTGGTGTAAAGTATGCCATAGCAATTAATTCTGCAACGTCTGGTCTCCATGCTGCTCTGGCAGCTGCTGGTGTCGGTCCTGGTGATGAAGTTATACAACCATCCATTACTGTTGTGATGGATTCCTATGCAACTCTTTACCTAGGTGCTACACCAGTGTTTGTTGATATTAATCCAAATACTTGGAATATTGATGTTAATGAGATTGAGAAAAATATTACAGACAAAACTAAAGCAATCATTGTAGTATCTTTATACGGTCTTCCTGTAGATATTGATCCAATTATGGAGATTGCCAAAAAGCATAACATTACTGTGATTGATGATTCTGCTGAGACTGTTCTTGGTTATTATAAAGGTAAGGTAGCAGGAACTTGTGCTGATATTGGAGTCTACAGTTTTGAGAAGACGAAACACTTTACTACTGGTAGTGAAGGTGGTATGGTGGTTACCAACTCTGAGCATCTTGCTGAAAAGATTAGAAAGTTTGGTGGTATTGGATATAAGAATCTAACGGCAACTGCTGGTAGGACTAGTTTAGCATCTTCCACTTTTCAAAATCCAAACTATGAAAGGTTTGATAGTATTGGATATAATTATCGGATGAATCAAATCACTGCTGCTTGTGGTCTTGCTAACTTTGAAGTTATTGAAAACCTTATTCTTAGAAGAAAGGTAATAGGTCAAATGTTTTTAGAAGCAGTTGATGGGTGTAAGTGGATGAGATCTCAAGAAGTTCCAAATCATAGTATTCATTCATACTATACATTTGGTGTTTTGTTTGAACATCCTGTTGTAAAATGGGAAGAGTTTTACAACGCATACATAGAGATGGGTGGAGATGGATTCTATGCTTGTTGGAAAAATCCTTATTTAGAACCATCCCTTAAAGGTAAAAATTTAAACGGTAGAGAGTTTCCTGAAGGTTCTTTCCCAATAGCGGAGGACTACCAAAGAAAACTCATGTGCTTCAAAACAAACTATAGAGATCTTGAATTGGCTCAAAGCAAGATTGATATTTTAAGTAATCTTATTGACAAAATTGGGAGGAATTGATCATGTACATCATTGCTGAAATCGGCATAAATCATAACGGTTCTATGAATCATGCTAAAAAATTGATAGATCAAGCATATAGATCTGGATGTAGTGCCGTTAAATTTCAAAAAAGAAATCCTGATAAGTGTGTTCCTGAAGATCAAAAGTCTTTAGTCAGAGAAACTCCTTGGGGAAATATGACTTATCTAGAGTATAAGTGGAAGATTGAGTTTGATGCTGATCAGTATAATGAGTTACGTAGTTACACTAAAAATAGAGGAATGGATTTTATTGTCTCTTGTTGGGACATAGATAGCATATTTGTTATTGAGGATAATCTTTCAGTTGATTATCATAAAGTTGCTTCAGCATTGGTTACTGATAAAAAGTTTCTTGAAGAACTTTATAGAACAGGTAAACCAACTATTCTTTCTACAGGAATGTCTACTGAGAAACAGATAAAAGATGCTGTAGAAATTTTAGGTGAAAATCTTAAATATATTCTTGCATGTACCAGCACTTATCCATCTAATATTGATGAACTAAATTTAAGATATATTTGCACACTTAAAGAAAAATATCCAGAAATTAAAATAGGATTCTCTAATCACTATAGTGGTCTTGATGCTAGTCTTGCGGCTACTGCTCTTGGTGCGGAATGTATAGAGTTTCATATCACTGATGATAGGGCACAGTTTGGAACTGATCAGTCAACATCAATCGAAAATAGTTTGGGACTTGTTCAAGGAATAAACGTTGTTGAAAGAATGCTAGGTGATGGTATAAAAAGAGTGTATAATAGCGAAATTCCTATTATGAAAAAATTGAGAAAAGTATAATGGGATGTTATATTTGCGATGGTGAAAGTTTCTCTTGCAGAAAAGGAACTGTTAGAGACAATAAAAATTTAAATATACTTGAATGTGATAATTGTGGATTAGTTTGTCTTGATAAACAAGACCATATTAATAATCAATTATATGAAGATTCTGGAATGCACCAATCATCTTGGAGTGTAGATGAATGGATAAAAGATACTGATTGGGATGATCAACGTAGGTTTGATATTTTAAAATCATCTTTAGTTAATAAAAATCTTTTAGATTTTGGATGTGGAAATGCAAACTTTCTTTCTAAATCAAAAAGTATTTGCTCTCAACTTTCTGGAATTGAATTGGAAAAAAGAGTAATTGAATATTGGAAAAATCAAATCAAAATATCTCAAAATATTAGTGATTTTCCTGATAATTCTTTTGACATCATTACTGCATTTCATGTTGTTGAACATTTATCGAATCCTATTAAAACTTTAAAAGATCTTAGGTCAAAACTAAAGGAAGGTGGAACACTTATTATTGAAGTCCCAAGTTCTCAAGATGCCTTGTTAACCTTATATGAATGTGAACAATTTCAAAATTTTACATATTGGAGTCAACATTTATATTTGTTTAATCAATTTACTTTAGAAAAACTTTCTACAAAGTCTGGATTTGAAGTTGATACAATAAAATATTATCAAAGATATCCTATTTCTAACCATCTTTATTGGTTGAGCAAAGGAAAACCTGGAGGACATAGTAAGTGGTCATTTATTGATAATTCTATATTGAATAAATCTTATGCAGATACCCTAGCATCTATAGGAAAAACTGATACACTAATTGCATTTTTAAAAAAATAACTATGTTTAATCTAAGTCAAAAAGTCGCGCTAATAACAGGAGGTGCAGGTCTTCTGGGAGAAATGCATTCCGAAGCAATTGTTGAAAATGGAGGCAAAGTTATAGTTAGTGATGTAAATTTGGAAGCATCTCAAAAAGTTTGTGATAAAATTAATAATAGATATCCAAATAAAGCATTTCCAATTTACTTAAATGTATTAGATAAAGAATCAATTACTGATGTTCTTTTAACATATCCAGAAATTAATGTATTGATTAATAATGCTGCCATAGATCCTAAAGTAAAAAATGATTCCGGACCTGGAGGATCATTTGAATTGATGGAAGAGAGTGAGTGGAATATTTCTATTGATGTCATTATGAAAGGAACGTTTCTTTGCTCACAGGTATTCTGTCCACATTT
>Ga0208644_1004098_pt1 | contig 11055 bp, 14 predicted proteins | sample VirMetDEL_Nov_18_FD_184517 | JGI IMG/M metagenome (GOLD analysis project Ga0208644, IMG submission 184517) | Aqueous microbial communities from the Delaware River and Bay under freshwater to marine salinity gradient to study organic matter... | ecosystem: Environmental > Aquatic > Marine >... | reverse complement strand
GATCTGCATAACTTGTTCTAGCTAATGAAGAAGTATACCAAACATTTTCTCCATAGTTATAGGTAACACATCTATCTATTTGAGTTGAATTTGCTTTTGGATAAAACCAATTAATCTCTGTATATAAAGAATTATGTTCTGCATAAGTTGTTTCAGCAGCATCATAATTAATACCTAAGTTATCTCCATCATTTGTAAATACAAAATCTTCTACTAAACAAGGTACGGATTTTACTGTACCATCATACATAAAGAATCCGCCTTCACCGGACATCCAAAAGACAATACCATTAGAATAACTTAATGCATGTTGAGATATTAATCCGCAGTTCGTACCAACTTGTTTTACTGAAAATGTAAATGGTGGTCCTACATATTGAATTACATAAGCTGAACTATCTGTTAATACTAATGTATAATCTTTACCAGATACAGCTCCAACAATTTTATTACCTTTATCTAATCTAAATGTACCAGCAGTATTAGTAGCTGTTGGTTGATAAACAGTATAATCTTCTTGATTAGAAAATCTTATAAGCATTGGATCTTGAGTTGATGGATTTCCAATAGTTGCTTCTGTTCCAAAATGAAATAAATGTCTATCTCTATCTGATACCTGTGTTAATATTGTTTTAGTAGGAGCTCCTGACATAACAGTTGCTCTAATGCTTCTAGCACCAGCGGCTCCGGCATCCCAAGTATATGTTTTACCATCTGCAATAGTTGCAATTAATATTTGTCCAAAGTTATCTAACGACCATTGTCCTGGAGATAAAATTACATCAGATACTGTTCTTGCTGTTCCCCAAGTTGAATCACCAAATAAATATGTACCCCAACCATAACCAGGTGTTTGGAAAGCTGGACCAACTGTAACATATGGATTAACAGATACTGATCCTTGAGCCGACATTCCTGAACCTGTTTCATTTGATGCCATAGTAACCGTAAATGAATTTGCATTTGGTACTGTAATGACTTCATATGCAATGTCATTAAAATCTGTTGTTGTATATCCTGTCTCTCCTCCGCCAGGTAATGATGTAGAACTAAATGTAAAGTAGTCTCCAACAGCTAAACCGTGTGATGTTTTATTAACAGTTAAAGTTGCTGAACCTGTTGTTGATGAAAATGTACAAGATGTAATAGCTGTATCTAATGGAGTGATGTCATAGAATGCATCTCCATAAAATAAAAATAATCCTTTGTGAGTTCCAATAGCTGCATACTTTTCACCACTAATGGCTATCCATGTATGCTGGGCTCTAGCAACACCAGGTAATGTTTTATTAGCAATAGTTAGTTGTCTCCAACCACCTATTTTTTCAGGAAGACCATATCTAAAACGGACAAAATCTCCATCTATCCATTGTGCTTCTGCTCCTGATGCTGTAGCTTGTTTATTAAAACCTGGTTTAAAATTTAATTTTTGTAACATAATAAACCACTATATCTAATTTTTTGCTAAAAATATAGTCCATTCTAGCTTAGATATCAAATCATTTACGTAGACTTTAGTTAGTTTATTTTTCTTTATGTATTGATGAAGTTCTTCTAAATCTAATATAACCCATTTATCATCCATTTCTAAAACCATTTTATCTGCTTTAGAATCTAATCTACCTTTTTGAGCAGGTGTACCATCGGATAATTCAAACATATCTCTAACATCAAATTTATAAAAAGCGTTTTGGCCTTTTATAATGCCTGCAATGTTCCAAGATGTTTTTTCTTTTGGGTATTCTATGGTGGTTAGATATTTAGAAAAATTGTTAATAATAGTCATCTATTCTACCTATTGAATATCACTATTTTTTAATATATACAATAACTAGAATTTTATGTTTAAAACAGAAAGCTTCATACGTAAAAAAGCAAAAATAGATTGTTTTGTTGTTGAGTTACAATTTAAAGTTAACTCAGAATATTTTATTGAAAAAATCGAACAAGGCATACACGAAGAAAATAATTTAAATTATAAAACTAATGTAGAAGGAAAAATGACTAGTTGGAATTATTTTGTTGAAGATTTTGAACTCCTTCTTATGTTAAAAACAGGAATAACTCACATAGAAAAAGATATTCCTTTTTTTCCAAAATCTAAATTATGGAATGCTTGGGGAAATAGAATTGATTTAAATGACTGCGTTAAACCACATAGCCATTCAATGGCTAGTTTATCTGGAGTTTTTTATTTAAATGACAGTAATCAAAACTTATATTTTGATGAAATGGATATAGTTATTAAACCTAAAAAAGGAAAATTAATATTTTTTTCTCCAATCTTAAAACACTACACTAAAATATCTACTTCCATAGAACCTAGATATTCAATAGCATTTAATTATCAAGATTTAAATAAAATTTAAATTAAAAGAAATAGATATTCTATCTTTATTAGATAAATTCATATCTACATAATGTTTCATCCAACTTGGAAATAAAACTAAATTATTATTCAATGGTTTAAGTCTCCATATACAAGAGTTATATATGTTATGTTCTTTTACACTGTCTTCTAAAAATAACTGTAAATCGTTAGGGTTTTCAAAAACTAAGTCTCCACTATTTTCAAAAACTTCAACATAAAAAACACCAGAACAAATACTTTTTGGATGTATATGTGGCATATTCATATCTTTATGTTTATTAACATTTAACCAAATATTTTGAATATAAACATCTTTAATAAGGTTAAGATTTTTAACAAATATGTTTGCTTCTTTTTCAATTTGATTGGTTAATGAAGATAACACATTTTTATCAAAATGATATTGATGTCCTCCTTTATTACTTTTAATAATGCTTTGATTGTTTTTTTGTAAACTTAAACAAGTTTTTTTAATTTTTTTTAAATCTTGATTTAATTTTTTTACACCAAAAAAAGAACCAAAAATATTTAAACTATCCATTGTTTAAAAAACTCATCCAACCCGTTACTATGTATTTATCATATTTAGTAACTGGTAATCCTCTGTGAGTATGTGTAAAATCTGCTGGCCAAATTAAAGTCAATCCTTTTTTGGGTTTAATTTTTAATTTTTGATATAAAAATTCTGTTTCTCCGCCGTGAGAAACATCATTTAAATAAGTCATATAAACTAGAAGTCGTTTAGCAAGATGAGAAGAAGCATCTCTTTCACAATGAAATTTAATATAATTGTCACCTGGTGCTTCGTATTTTTGAAGTTTTACTGGTTCATAGACACCCCAGTATCCCAAGTCATTTAAAGATGGAAAATCTTTTAAATATTCATCTTTACATTTACTTAACTGTATTAAGTAATCCCTTAATCCTTCTGAATCGTGTTCAAAAAACATTTCTTTATTTTTTTTATATTGTGGCAAAGTGGCAGGTTCTCCATCGTATCCTGCTAGAACTCCTGGTACAGCTAAATTTTCATTATTTTTAAAATAATTTAAAAGAAAGTCACATACGTCATCATTAATATAATAACCTTTTATAAATTGATCTTTTTTACTTATTAATGTTTTTTTCATAATTATACGTAATTTATATTTATATTAATTCTAACATTTTGATCAGTGCATGTTGTGCTACAATGTTTTTCACTTGAATTAAAAAACAACGCTCTGTTAGCAACACTTTCTATTTTAGTGCCATCTTTTAATATAGTGAAACCATTATTGGTATTAATATAAAACAAAAATCCTTTATGTGGAATAGGAAAATCTACGTGCCAATCGTGTTGTTTTATTTTTGAAGTAGAAGGATATAGATTTGCTTTAGCTTTTAATAAAGCAAAAAACTTAAATTTTTTTAAAAGCGGATCTATAATTTCTTTAAACATACTACTTTTTAATTCATTATTTTCATAAAAAAAATGACAAAAATAATAGCCATCTGATTTAGTTTTATTTATATCTGCAACAGCTCTATTGTAATAAAAAGGTAAATTATAAGTACAAATCTCTTGTATTTTTTTAAATTCTTCTTTTAATAAAAAATTATCTATAATTTTATAATCTTTATTTTTTTCCATAATCAGTTTTAATAGCTAGTGTTATTCTTGGTGTGTTTTTTTCTACAGGAGCGTTCCCCCTATGAAATAAATAAGCTGGAAAAGAAATTAATCTATTTTGCACAAAATCTATTTTTGTAGAATTTTCTTTTTTATTTTTAATTTCAAACGTACCAGATCCTTTTTTTAATGTATTTGATACCATAACTAATAAAGTAGTTTCACCATCATCTGCGTGGAATTCTCCATTCATATCAGAAAATTGAATGTTAAAATATGCTCTTTCATATATAAAGTTAAATTTAAATTGATTATTAATATTTTGTAATACGTGTCTGATTATAATATCTTTTTCTAAATCTATAGGTGAAAAATAAAAACCATTTTGGTTACTTTCATTTATGGATTTATGACCATATTTATGAGGTAAAGATAAAGCATATTTATATAATAACTCTATTAAATCTTTTGAAAGAAAATTGTCAACTATTTCAATTTTATTTTCCATAACCAGAAAAAAATAAAGAAGTTCCTAAATGTGGTCTTTTATCATATTTTAATTCTTCTTTATCCGCATAATGTAAGAAAACTTGAATACAAGTATTACCTAAAAAAGTGTTTCTATAGTGAGGTATTTCATTTCCTTTATATAATAATAGATCTCCATAATTTAAATCTATTTTAATCTTTTTATTATTTTTTAATAAAAATATAGGCCATTTATCACCACCTAAAAATAAAGTTGCAGAAACACTGCACTCATCTCTATCTATATGTTCTTTTAAAAAAGAACTTTTTTCATATATTCTACAATAAGAATATGTTGGATATAATTTAGTTTTAGAAATTTTTTCTATTCTAGATTTTGCTAATTGTAATAATGTTTCTGTAGCTAAATCACCATATAGGCTATATGAACCCATAGCTTGTGGGTCTTCCCATCCACCATAATCTGTATCATAAGGAGATATGTATTTAACTTCTTTATAAAATTTAGTTTGATTTCTTTTTAATAATAAATAACCAGAAACAAATTGACATATTTCTTTAGAAAAAAAATTTTTAATAACTTTATATTTAACTTTCATATTAATCAGTTCCTTTAGCAAAAGGATATGTATCTTTTTTTGTTTTAAAAATAGATGTTACTGTAATTTCCTTGTTTTTATTTAAACCTGGAAAATCTTTATTAAAATAAATTGAAGTAAGTAAATTATTTGCTTTCATATGCATATTACTATTGTCTAATATAATTATAATATCTTTATTAATCTGTTTTAATAAAAAACAAACAAAATCATATCTAGTTATACCGTTATTTGGATTATTGTCAATGATCACATAATCAGAATCTTCAATATGTTTTTTTAAAAATTTATTATTTTGATAATATTTATCTAATTGAAACATTCCTTTTATAAAATATTCTTTACTATCTTCATATGCATATACAGTTTTAAATATTTTTCTCCAAAATAAAAAAGAATCCCCAGAACCTATTTCTAATAATGTTTTATTTTTTAAATCTTTTTTTAAAAAATAATCTAAAAAAGATGTTGTTAAATTTGGCTTCATTACCTAAAACGTTTTCCTAGATACCAAGATACTAAAGAATACCTAACTCCTTTTAATACAGGTAAAACTCTGTGATATTGATGAGATGGAAATACTACAACTGTTCCATTATTTTTTAACTGCTCAACTTGATGTATTTTATCGTTTTCTTTTATTTGAAAAAAACCTTGTTTGTATTCATTCCCATCATTAAGTGCTACTGTTAAAGATAATTTTCGAGTAAGATTATTTTTATTTTCTTCTGTAATAGGAAAAGGATCACAATGCCAAGTATAGTGTTCCGTAGTAGAGTATTCTGTAAATTGAATTGTTTCTGGTCTTTCTATGTCAAAATTAAAAGAAACTTCATTAGCATTTTCAATAAGTTTATTTAACTCTTTTGTAATCCACAATTCATTAGTAAAAAAAGTAGTTTTTGATTTTCTTACATTAAAATTAATTTTATCTTTTGATAATCTGGCTGTTTCTAATATTTTAGATTTTCCATATTTAATTACTTCATCACAAAATTTTTTAGAAAAATAATTGTTATAAACATAATATAAATCTTTTGTTATCATTATACTGAATAAATTGAAGTTAAAAATGAATTTAAATTTTTATTCTCATTTTTTTCAATTATCCAATCACACACATTAGGAAAAATAATAAATTCATTTGTTTTAATTTTTCTAAAATATCTTTTTGAAAAATAGGGAATATTAATATTTATTTTAACTGGTTGTTCCACATCTAATCCATAAAGTAATGTATAACCTGAATCTAGATTAGCTTTTCTTTCTTTATTAATATAACTTTCAAATGGATATTGAATAATTCCATATATATCTTTTGTAACTAAATTTATTTTATGTTTTAAATATGTAAATTCTATTATATAATTTTGAAACCATTGTAAATTTGCAGATCCATTTATCTTAAATGATCGATTGTTTAATACTTCATTTTTTTCAATAAAAGCATTGTACAATAAACTTCCTAAAATATTTTCTGTTCCCAATGTATATTCATTAGGTAGTTTTATTTCCCCGTAAATTATATTTAAATCTAATATGCTTTCTTTTATCATATATCTTTTTTAGATATATTTATATTATTTTTTATTAATTTTCAAGATAGATTTATTGAGGAGTAAGAATATCCCAGACTTGAGTATCTTCATTCCAAACAGCTAAATTTGGTGATCCTGTCATATCTGGTTTTGCGACAGGTGATTCATAAAAACCTGTAGTATTGTTTAATACCCAACTTGGGTAAGGTTTTGTACCTTGCACAAAAATATTTAATTCAGAATTCCAAATATCTCCTACAGAAGGACAATGACCTCTAGATGAATTATCTTTATAACATCTTTTCCAATTAGGCCAATTTTGATCAATACTTAATTGAGAAATAGCTGCTGATTCATCTTCAACATCATAACGAATTACAGTTAATACTTCGTTTTGTTCCGTTAATTTTGCATAATAACACTTCATAATTAACCTACAAAAGTCCCTGATGAAGTAAATGAATGTATAGTATCATCACCGCTTGTTGTTACTGTTCCTGATTCAGTATTTGATGCTGAAGATAGTCTTCTAATAATTACTATACCATCTCCTCCAGCAAATCCTGTAACATTTTGGCCTCCGCCGCCTCCGCCGCCGCCAAGTCCATCTGTTCCTGGAGTTCCATTAGTATTACCAGTATTATATCCACCGTGACCTCCGCCACCAGCTCCGCCAGTTCCTCCTGGAGCAGTTGCTTGTGAACCGCCTCCTCCGCCTCCAGCGTAAGTTACTGATGATCCTGAAATTGTTGAAGCCGTTCCATTTCCTCCTGGGCCTCCGCCTGAACCTTGGTTACCTGCTTGAGAAGCTCCGCCGCCTCCGCCGCCATTGTTAGTTATTCCAGGGCCTCCTGGGTTTCCTTCAGGAGGTGAGTATCCTCCTTCGTTTCCAGAACCAGCATATCCAGCAGGATTACCAAAATAATTTTGGTTTCCTCCAGCACCAGAACCACCTTGTTGGGTGGTTTGTGGAGATGCTTCATCTCCGCCTCCACCACCAGTTGTGTTAATTGAATTAAAAGAAGAAGTATTTCCTTTTTGTGATGCATTTCCGCCATTTCCAACAGTTACAGGATAAGAAGTTCCATAGTCAACTTCCATAGTTTTAGAAGCAATTGTTCTAAATCCTCCCGCTCCTCCGCCACCACCAGAGTTAGAATGTCCTCCTCCTCCGCCAGCAACAACTAAATATTGAATGAAGTAAGGGGCAAAGCCGCCTTTACGTTGACCATATCCTCCTGCGGATCCTGCTCCGAATGAACCTATAATTGGCATCTTTCTATAATCCTCCTATTATGCAAACTGTGTTTGCGCTGCTAACACTGTGAAAGTAGACGCTGCAGTTTTAATTGCAGTGTATGTATAAACATCATTTGATGAAACGTTTCCACCAGTTGGTGCGCTTCCGCCTTGCCAAACTGGAGTTACTCCAGTTCCATCTACTTGAACTGTAGTATTGTAATAAGCTGTTGCATTTTGTTTTGTAACATAGGCAACTGTGATTGATTCACCCACATCCATAGAAGAGTCTAAAGAATTTGAACCATCACCTCTTAAATTAACTGTAAAGTTTGCAGTAGCTGCTGCAGTATCTAATTGAACAGCTTGAGTATTTGTATCAACGTTAACGTTCGATGTGAATGTTCCGTTAACTAAAACTTTTTCTGCTAAACCTTGAATTTTACCATTACCATTTAATGTAACTCTTCCAATTCCTTTTGGAGTTAAATTGAAATCAATATTAGTATCATCACCTGTAGCTGCAATGCTTGGTGCTGAACCAGTAGCTTGGTTAGTAATAGATATTTCGTTTACAGCTGAAGCTGTTTTAACAAATTTAATGTATTCGTTATTTGAATCATCTTCAATTGCTCCACCTGTGTCTACTACAATGTCATTACCATTTGTATCTAAAATACCAGATAATGTTGGTGTGTAGTCTGATGATAGTTTTGTTAAATTTGTATCAACAACATCTGTACCGTTTGAATAAACAATTTTAGTTCCTTTGTCAGTTGTTCCCCAAGTAACACCTGAACCAGATGAAGTTTTAACAGTTACTGTGTAAGCACCTGTTGTTCCGTTTTCAATGATATAAGTTTTTTCAACTGAATCAGGAATTGTAACATTGATATTTCCAGTTATAGTTCCTGTTAATTTAATAACTTGATCTTTACCATTTGATAAAGCACCATTTGAAAAAGTTAATGTAGCACCAGTAGTTGCATTAACTGTAATTGCTGAATAACCACCGATTGCTTGTTCTAGAATTAATAAGTTTGTATTTGTTATCTGTCCCCAAGTTCCAGAATTTTCACCAGTAGCTTGAACAGTTAATTTTAAATTAGCTGATGTTGAGTTTGCCATAATTTTTTATCTCCAATAATTTATTTTTATAAATTTTATTGAACTGTGTCAATATATTATTTTTAAGCAGCTGTGTCAACTTCTTGCCAACCTGGTGGAACAATTGGTGCTGTGCCAGTATTTACTTCGTTCCAAATCAATGTTTTAAGGCTTCCGGAAGCCATTGTCAACACATTTCCAGATAATAAAATATTAGCATTTCCAGTGACTGTTTCATCACCTTCCTGCATAGTCATTTCTTGACCGGTTACAGCAGCTATTGTAACTGCTTCTAATTCAGCTGTTCCATCAGCCATTGTCATGGCTATTGATGGAGGTAAAGCATTTGAAATAGTTGTTGAACCATTGGTTCCATCAAAATGAAGTAAATTTACTGTATTTGCATCTATACTAAATTCTGATGTTGGAACAGTTATTGTAGCATCTGTAACTGGATTATATCTTGCAATATCAGATTGTCTGTATTCATCAATATAGGCTGAAACTGCATTAGCTCCATTTAAGTCTGCTCCTATAAATGTTCTATTTGAATTATTGTTATTTACTAAACCACCACCTATAGCATTTCTTCTTGTTCCTCTTGACCATAATGCTCCGTTGTTTGAAGCATCTCTAGCAAAAGCTAAATGCATCCATGTATTGTTTGAAAATAAACCTGATGAAGATGATAACTGTGCACCATCTTCGTAAAGAATTAGATTTCCATTGTCGATTCCTATTGAATAACCATCACCACTTGCATTTCTTCCATCCCAAAGAATACCTGTTTGTGTTGTGGCATCTGAAGCATACCACCAAAATTCTATAGTAAATGCTCCACCATCTAAACCGCCAACAGTTCCTAATGCATTTACATAATCACCTGTACCATCTACTAATAATGAAGCAGTTCCAAATTGTTTTTCAGCTGTAGATAATTGTGCATCTCCATTTACAGAGAATCCATTACCACCTTCTGAAGGATTTAATACATCTACATTAGCATCTGCAGTGACTGTTTCTTCTCCAAGGAACATGGCCATTTCTTGACCAGTAGCCTCAGCATCAGGTGCAGGATCTAAATTACCTTCCTGCATTGACGTTGCTAAAGTAGTTATTTGTTGATTACCATATACACCAAATCCCCATGAAGATTTATAACCCCATGTAGAAGCAGAAGTTGCTGAAACTTCTGCAATAGTATTTGCAACTAAATCAGCTGTACCATCATTAGCTGTTAATTCTTGTCCTGTTACATTTACAACTGCTTCTTGATATTGAAGAGTTACAGTTAAAGGTATTCCAGTTGGTTCTGCTACAAATGATGCAAAAGCTTCTACATCACCTTGAGTAGCAGTCATTTCTTCACCACTTACATCCGTGCTACCTGTAATACTAAATGTAGGTGAACCTAAATTACTTGATAATTCTATTCCTGTTAGATCTACGACTAGACCTGATGTACCCCAAGTTTCATAACCCCAGGTATCAGAACCCCAACCTACATTAATTTCATTTGTAATTGAAACTGAACCAATGTCTGATGACATTTGAAATCCAGTTGCTTGTAATGTACCTTGAATTCCCCAACCATTAGCACCCCAAGTTAATCTTCCATAACCAGAATTAATTTCTCCGGTAATAGTTGGATCACCTTGATTAGAGGTTAGTTCTTGACCTGTTACAGTTACATTTGCATTGAAGAGATCTCCCCAATTTGCATAACCCCATTCTTTTGCAGACCATCCAACATTTACTTCTCCTGTAGCAGAAACATCTGAAAGAGTAGCGTCCATATTTCCGCCACCATTCCAAAACTGTTGGCCATAAGAATCACCACCCCAAAGTGTATCATTTGGGTTAGTTACATTTACATTCTCATCACCAAATGTTCCCCACTTAAGGTATCCAAAAGTATTATCGCCCCATCCGGCCATAGGAGGTTACCTCCTAATTAACCAGAGATCCTTAGAATCGCTGCAGTTGATGTTGGTGCTGGGAACTGAATTGTAAACGTACCAGAAGTTGCAGTTTTATCTGAACCAAAATCTAATACAGCAACAGCTGCGTTAGATAAAGATGTATTATAAATTAATGCAC
>Ga0208644_1004095_pt1 | contig 11056 bp, 19 predicted proteins | sample VirMetDEL_Nov_18_FD_184517 | JGI IMG/M metagenome (GOLD analysis project Ga0208644, IMG submission 184517) | Aqueous microbial communities from the Delaware River and Bay under freshwater to marine salinity gradient to study organic matter... | ecosystem: Environmental > Aquatic > Marine >... | reverse complement strand
GCGCAAGATTGCAGCAGGCAAGCAGCCGTCCTACGACTGGCGCACGGTGGTGATCGATGGCAAGGTCATCAAGTGCGAGCACAAGGGTGGCACGCACGCCAGCCCCAGGCTGCACGACCGCCGAGGCCATTCACGCAGGCTGCCAGACGGCCGCATTGTGTGGGTCCGGCCTTGCAAGGTTGGCGATGCCAGCCGAGGGACCGTTTTTCATGACTACCAAGTGAAGGAGCAAAAATGATGTGTGAGCATTGTGGGTATCGCAGAGCGATGCGCAGATTGATCGTCTGCAAGAAGTGCCTGAGTGAATTTGGAGGTGATTACACATGACAACCATTGCATTTGATGGCAAGGCAATCGCAGCCGACACGCTGCATGAGGATAATTATGGTTTTTTTGATCATGCGTCAAAGCTGTATTTTGGCAGTGACTTTGTGGCCGGTGGCGCTGGCATGCAGCACCATATGCTCAAGTGGTGGAAGCAGGTCAAGTCCATGACCTTTGATGATGTGATGGATCATGGCTATCCTGACTACGAGAAAGCGGAGAATGATCCTGCAATCCTGCTTGTGCAACTTGGCACGAGCCACGCTTTTAAGCACACAGGCGGTTTCTTTGTACCAGTTGGACGTAAATTCCATGCTGTGGGTTCTGGTCGCGACTTTGCCTTGGCCGCCATGTTTCTTGGAAAGACTGCCAAGGAGGCAGTGATGCTGGCGGCCGAATTCGACAACGGTACTGGTGGCCTCGTCGAGTCTGTAGAGGTGCGACCATGAGCACCAGACCACCAGAACCAGAGTTCCTGATCCAGTGGCGTGAATGGGTCCAGGCTGGGCCGCCCAAGTGCTGCCACACCTGCGAGCACTACGGGGTCGACGGCCTGTGCGTGGAGTTCTTCATGCGGCCGCCTGACGACTTTGCCGCCACTGTGGACGCCTGCGACAAGTGGGAGGCCGAATGTCCATTCTGACCGACCGCCTGCCCACCGAGCACGAGGAGCAGCGCGAGCTGGTGCGCTGGTTCCGACAGACCTGGCCAGGCGTGCGCATCCATGCCATTCCCAATGGTGGCGCGCGCAGCAAGGCCACCGCTGGCCGCCTGAAGGCTGAAGGCGTGGCCTCTGGCGTGCCGGACCTGTTTGTGCCGGCCTGGCGTCTGTGGGTCGAGATGAAGCGCAGCAAGGGTGGCAGCCTCAGCCCAGAGCAGAAGGACTGGATCGAATACTTGGAAGGTGTGGGATATTGGGTTATAGTGGGGAAAGGTGCGGATAATGCAAAGCAGCAGATCAGCACCTTTTTCACCACCAACCAAGGAATTCAATGAGCACGCGCATCTACGTTGTCACCGACATCGAAACCAACAAGCACCGCTTGATCCGGGCCGCAAACCAGGCGCAGGCGATCAAGTACGCTGCCCAGACCCGATTTGACATCGAGGTGGCCGGCCAGGACGATCTGGTCAGCCTGCTGACGCATGGCGTGCCTGTCGAGCTGGCCACCGGCCAGGCCACCGCCGATATGTTCGAGGAGGCCGCCATCGCCAACCCAGGGATGACCGACTGATGAAAGCGCCGACCACTCCCAAGTCGTCGGCCTCGGCCGTCAAGGATCGATACCTGACGATCCGCGTGCCGCCCGAGGTCGAGCTGGCGCTGCGCCGCCAGGCTGACGCCGACACCAGGACGCTGGCTGCCCAGGTGCTGCACTACATCAAGCAGGGGCTGGCCAAGAGCCACGAGGAGGCCACCACATGAAGCAGCGCACGCGAGTGTCTGTGCAGTGGTTTCCTCGCCGCTGGCCGTATTTCGCCATCGGGTTCGACCATGGCGAGTTCCACCTGTACCTGTGGATCGTCGAGATCGAGGTCTGGAGGTCGTACTGATGGCTTCAGACAGCCCGAACGACAAGCGCCACATCCTGGTGGCGCTGCTGCGGCCTTCACCGATCAGCTTGGCCGTGTGCCAGGTCATCGGTGGGCCGCGGCCTCCAGCCGTGGCTGTGTTCTTCGACCGTGAGCAGGGCACCATCGGCCTGGTGGACGTTGTCTCGCCATGAAGAAGTCAGGCAAGCGCAGGCCTGCAGCCGGCAGGCCGGTGACCTACACCCACTGGGACGAGCTGATGGCCAGCTCCAGCGAGCCGCTGCCGCAAGAGCAGCGCACCTACCAGCTCACGCGCATGTACCAGGGGCTGCACGCCTTGGAGACGGCCGCGGAGCCTGGCACAGAGGACTGGCGGGTCGTCAGCGATGCCGTCAACATGCTGGAGACCCTGGTGGTCGAGATGCAGGTCTGCGAGGACGCCAGCGGCCTGCTGATGGACGCCATCCGTGGCCTGGCAATGGCCGGCCAGCGCCACAAGCGCGAAGGCAAGCCCATCAGGCTGGACGGTCCTGGCATCCAGGCCGTGCGCACCGTCCTGGCCAACTACGGTGAGCTGCTGGACATGCTGCCGGCACGCACCATGATCAGGTGCCACCGCCTGACCGAGAAGCGCATCCACGCTATCCTGGACGGTCGCAAGCGGCCGCACGATGTGGAGATCGTCTAGGGGTTTTCACTTACTTGCGTCCATCGTGGGAAATCGTGGTAAGATGTGGCCATCGCAACCAACCAGCAAGGAGCTGACCGTGAATGCAACCACCACCACCAAGCAAGTCAACCAGCAAGCCGTCTACGGCTGCGACATTGAGGACTTCGTCGACAACGTCTTCGAGTCCATCACCTACCAAGCCTGTGGCGTCAACATGGTCGTGTCTGGCCTGATGTCTGATGCCCAAGAGCAGATGGCGCATGGCGATGTCGAAGGCGCACGCCAGACACTGAATCGTGCCAAGTACCTGATGTCGCAGACGATGCAAGGCAAGCTGACAGCCGTGCGTGGCATCTGATCAACCCAGCGCCCTCCGGGGCGCTCCAACCACCACCAAGGAGAACACCATGAACAAGACCCAAAAGCGCGAGATCGAGAAGGCGCGCGACTTCCACAGCCTCGTCCACTACGAGACGGCCGCGCGCATCCTGGCCACCTGCCAGCGCTGCGCTTTGACCAAGCGCGCCCAGCAGGCCATCATTGAGGTGGCGCAGGAGCTGGACCTGATGCGCTTCATGCGCATCGAGAACGGCTGCCTCGTGACCGACTGAAGGAGACCACCATGCAACTCAAGCGCTACCACGTCATCCTGGGCCTGATCGGCCTGGTGATCGCAATGGGCATCGTCGGTCAGTCCGACTTCGAGGAGGCCGAGCGTCAGCAGGCCGAATACTGCGAGATGGTCAAGCTGTGGAAGCAGACCAAAGGCCAGGCCGGCTGGCCTGCCTACAACGGTGAAGGCATGTGCCGGTGAGCTGCAACCAGAACTGCTGCCAGTGCCGCGAATGCAATTGCAAGGGTTGGCATGTGTATCCAGTGGATGACCTGCGCGAGCACGAACTCAATGGCTCGTGCTGGTGCAGGCCCACGCTGGATGACGAAGGATCAGAGCCGATCTGGATTCACAACAGCATGGATGGCCGCGAGGCCTTTGAGACTGGCGAGCGCCAGCCGTCCTGATCAGCGCTTCAGAGCACCAGCGATGCTTGGTGCAATCTTCTCGACGCTGCGGCCGACTACATAGCCGCCCAGGCCGAATTCAATGATGGACCACAGCTTGAGGTACTCGGCCTCGCTGAGATTCGGAGCCACCCAACCCATCCACCTGGCCACGATCAGCGCCGTGAACGTGATCATGGTCAGTGGCCGCCAGTTGGCCGCCAGCCAATGCGTGCTTGCGGCCTCGGTCTGGATGATCTTGGCCGCTGCCTGCTCAATCTCGCCTTGGTGATTCAGGAGCTGCCGCAAGGCCTCTGCTTCTGCCTTTGCCTTCTCTGTCGGGTCTGGAAACAAGTTGCCAACGACCTTGCCGATGATCGGGGCAAGTGCAGGGACGAGTGCTTGGATCATTGGTACTCCCAGATCACTTTGGACGGCAGGCCGTGGCCACCAAGCCCAATGTGGATGAAGTTCTTTGCAATGCCGATGCGGTGGAAGCCGTGCTTCAGCGCCAGCCGAATCAGCTCGTACCGATCAGCGCCACTGGTGCACGCAACGTCGCAGCACATGCCACGGGTATGCTCGCCATCAGATCGGCCTTTCCTGGCCTCTACAGGGTGCGTGGGGTGCCTGTATCCACTTGTGATGGTCATGGCCTTGCCGTACTCCGTGCGAAGCGCCTGGAGGTGTTCCATGAACTCAGGCAGCATTCCATTCAGGCCGGTGTGCTTGCAATCAAACTCTGTCTTGCTGAAGTTCGGGTAGTCTGACCAGTTCATGATTTTGCAACGTAGTGAATGACAACCACAGGACGGCCACGACCGCCATGACTGACGGTGCGCACAGCCTCAACAGGCAGACCAGACAGATGCGCGAGAACTTCCTGCTTGGACAGTCCAGTGGCATCTGCCAGGTCTTTGACCGTCCTTGGGTTCTCGCGAACCATCTGCATGATCTGCTCTTGCATCATCAGGTCTTCATGTGGCCAGCAATCCAGGACACAGCAGCGCCAACGGATGAGGCAATGGTCATACCCATCCAAAAGCCGCCGCGCCCTTTGTTGGCCAGGGCCAGCAGCTCTTCGACTTGGCGCTCCATCTTGTCCATTTTTTTATCCATGTCCTGCACGCGCTGCCAAAGAACTCCATACTTCACGAGGTCAATGCCGCTGTCTTTTTCTTCCGCCATGTCAGGACACTCCAACATTACAGGCCTTGGCCAGGGGTGATGTAGACGGTGTTGGCCGCTGCAGCCAAACCACTGAAATAAGTGTCCTTGTTGAAGCGCAGGATTTCAATGGAGCCTGGCAACAGCACAACAGCAGGAGATGGATTACCAGCGACTGGAGCGACTGCGTTGGCCGTGGCCTCTGCTGCGCTTGCGCCAGTACCGATGAACACAGTGTTCGTGCCAGCGTTCACAAAACGGAATTGACCAGCGTTCTGCGGGTCAAACTTCTGGTAAACAGGCGCTTGGATGCCTGCAGGTGCGACAGCAGCAGCTGCCACAACGATGGTTTCGCCAAGAGGCGAGAAAGCGATTTGCGAGTTGGTGGACATGATGACTCCTTACATGAGATTGAAAACGGCCTTGTTCTTGCGCCGGGTGTAGATCTGCTCCGAGAAGCTGTCGTAGTAGCTGATGCTGGCGAGATGACCGTTCAGGTAGTTCGTTCCATCGCTACCAAGTCGCGCCTGCGTCACCGTCGGGATCGTTGCCGAAGTGTCCGTGAACACAACGCCGCTGTCCAGCCGAGCCTTGCAGTCATTGGTCGCCCACCAGCCGGTCAGGCTGTAGTCGGTGTTGGCTGCAATGGTTCCTGCGTCGATCTGAGCCTGCGGAGTGCCACCATCGATGATGTACAACTCTGGGTTCGTGGTGTTGCCACGCAGCGCGATGATGTTGTCGGCAGTGTTGTCATCAAACTGCACCCACGGGCGTATGCCAGATACGGTGTCGGGCCGTGCGCGAACCAGAACACCGCCTTTGCTGGCTTGCCAGAAGTCGCTGAAGTTGGTGCCGGTGATGGTGGCTACGTCAGCGTTGCGGGTTGCCGCCGAAGCAGACAGTCTTGGAATGTAGCTTGTTGAAAATGCTCCAAGCTCAACTTGAAAGCCATACAAGAAAACGCCAGATGTGCCGTCTCCTGTGTAAACAAGCCCATTGTTTCCGTTTGCCAAAAATAACGTGACTTCATTTGTTCCAGAAATCCCTACCCATGACGCAGAACAACGATACCAACCGTTGCCCGCAGGTTGAATGCTATATGCTGTTGCGTTTGCACCAACTGTACCTATCACCCCGTTTGCAAGGTCAAAATTGACAGCGGTTCCTGACAGGCTGCTGTTGGTGCTAGCAATCCAAGACCTACCTGCCGCTTTTGCAAAAAAGGAGACTGTGTGGGTTGCTGCGGTCAATGACACAATGCCGCGTTTCAATGTGTGCGTGTTGGAAGCCGTGCTGTCTTCTTTCAATTTGGAGGCATTGGTTGTGCCGTCTGGCGAAAGCGTATCCACAACAGCGGCATCAACACTTGATCTTGTTTTTGTCCACGCTGCAAAGTCGTTGCTATTGTCGGCCAAGTTTGACCTCTGCTCCTCAATCAACAAACCACGACAAGCCAACGTAACAGGGTCATAATTAAAACGTGGCAAGTCGGCGTTTACTGTTTCGATTAAGCCGCTAGCGTTGTAGCGTGTGGCCGTGTTTCCTGATCGCGTAACTCCAACAATAGGGTTCAGCGTTGCAGACGCGAAATCAAGTACAAGGCGCGGTGAAAGCATCGTTGTCATAACTTACCTTCCTGCTTACGGGTACACCGGCATCGCTTGCCAGAAAGTGGTGTAATAGGTCACAGCAGCGCCGCTTACAGTAGCTGTTGCATTTGCGTCTAATGTCACAGTGGTGCCAACAATGTTGGTAATTTGACCAATAGCAACTGCACCCGCCACGACAATAAACTGTCCGATTTTCAAATTCGTCGCGTCGTTTACTGTCAAAGTGGGTGTGCCAATCGTCATATTTCCAGTCACACCAGAGAGCGTGCCAAGCGTCCCTGAGCGAGTAGCAACCCAACCCATTGTCTGTCCGCTGGCGACATTGGTATTCCACACAACCGAGTTTCCAAGGTAAGTGCCAGAGGTCGGAGCAGCAGACGCTTGGTATTGTTTGTTGAAGTTTTGCGTTGCGTTTAGATAGTTGGTGTAACGCAGTCCAAGTGCGCTTGCCGTATCAGAAAACAGATTAAAAGTGTTGGCAAAACTATTAAGTCCCGCAAACGTAATCCCGCCATAACGGTCATCAAAAGCAAGCGACCTGTAATCAGAACCAGATACGGCACCTGCATTTAAGATCGTGACTGCGCGGCAGTTTGTCGCAATGGTGTACTTTGCAACTTCAAAAGGCCCAGCACCCGGCGAAATCGTAAGCGCCGCGCCCGCTGCGGCATCAAGATATTGATTGAGGTGCGCCTCGGAACGGATACCGAGATAGGCGTTGTAAAAACCGCGCAGCTTTATTCCATTAACAAGAATCTCAAACGCTGTGCCATTAAACCGATGATCTTGCCACACAAAATTTACAGGTGTTTCAAATACCATACCCCACGAATCTGTAGCACTTTCGGCAGTACGAACAGCAGGCGATAGTCGGACATTTCCACCATGCCAGCTAATTGCGTTGCAGTAGCCAATGGCGTCTGCTTCAGATACATAAATGCCGTATTGATTGTCGCGAATTTCTCCAAGCGTAATTTCATCCCAAGCAACGCCAGTTTCTCCACCCGTTCCAACAGATGCGTAAATGTGAAACCCGTATTTGAATCCAAATATTTTGCGAATTTGCAAAATAGAATTTAGAAAATACCCTGTTACATAAATACCGCTACCAGACGACCAGTTATATGTTGAGCGCCCAACGTCAACGCCGGTTATGGTGCAGCGATTTAAGTTTGATAACTGAACACCAGTTTGCGTTGCGTTTGTTAGCAACGAACCCTCAAACGTAAAGCTGCTATCTCTAAACCCATCAATAGTGATTTGAGATGAGATCTTATAAACCCCAGCAGGGAAGATTAGCGCTGCGTTGTTGTTTGGTAAGGCATCAATTGCCGCTTGAATCGCCGCCGTGTCATCCGTTACACCATCACCCACAGCGCCAAAGTCCTTGACGCTGACAGTCTGAGACAATTTGGCCTCGACATTGGTTTGAGCTGCTCCAGTAAATGGAGGATCATAAACAACCTCTTCAGCATTGACGCCACTGACCACCACATCGCTGTATCGCTCAGTTGCAGATGGAGCGCTGTAGACCACGCTGCCGTTCTTGTTCTGGACCTGGATGCTGTAGTTGCTGTTGACATACAGCCTGGCCGGCGTGCCGCTGTTGATCGGGTAGCCGCCGCGCGTGCGGATCGGTTGCACCGCAGGAATGGTCAGCGCTGCATCCCAGTAGACCGTGATTGGGTTGACGATGGGGGCCAGGTTGGCCACACCGATCCAGACGTAACCATCCTCAAGAGGCTGGCCATCGATGTCAGTAAAGATCGGATAGGTGGGTTGAATGGAAAGTGCGCTCATCGTTGGTTCTCCTGATCGAATTGTCCTGCAGCTTGCATAGATTGCACAAGCCAGCGCTCGCGCCAGCTCAGCTCTCGCGGCATCTTGGCTGCGTCAGCAAAGCGCCGGAAGGCGGCAGAGAGTGCCACGCTGCGGATCGTGGACTGGCTTGGGGTCGTCTTGGTCGCGCCTTCCACGGCCAGACGTTGGAACTCGGGTGACGAGATCAGCTCGTCGGCAGCCTTGAGCACCTCGGGCTTGACGCCCTTGGTCAGGGCCGCTGTCAGACCGGACGCGATGCCTGCGCCAGGCAGGCCCACAGCCGTCGTGGCGGCCTCGGCCGGGATGCCGACTGCTGCACGCTTGGCCACGTTGAAGATGTTCGACAGCAGCGTGTCAGCGCCCTGCAGCTCCTGCTGGACGGCCTGAATCCGGCCTGTGGTGATGCGCTCTCTGGTGGCCTTGCGCACGTTGTTCGAGACCCGGTACAGGTCTGACAGCGCCTTCCTGGCAGGCTGCGGCAGGTTGTTCATCAAGGCCGCATAGGCCTGTTTGTTCTGCAGCAGACCCTCGTACCAGTTGGCGTAGGTGTTGAAGTTCAGCGCGCCGTTCTGGGTGGCCTTGCCGAATGCCGTGTTCAGGGCCGAGGCTGCCACCATCTGGCGCATGTCCTCGGGGATGGCCTGCAGCACCTTGATCAGCTTGTCGGCGTCGCCTTTGGACAGCGCCGTGGTGGCTGTGGACAGCTTGGTGACCAGGCTCTGGTCCAGTTCGCGCCCGAACAACGAGACCATGTCGTCCTCGAAGCCCTTGCGCATGGCCACCAGGCTCTTGGCCAGGCGGTACTGCTCGCCTCGGCCAGCGGCCTCAGCCAGCGCGAACTGGTCGTCGTCGATCAGCGCATACAGGCGCTTGGCCAGGCCAGTGTCGGCGTCTTTGAATGCGCCTTGCTGGCGAGCTGCAGCACCAATGTCGCGCCGCACGTCATCGATCAGCGCATAGGTGGGCTGGCGCATGCCGATCACGTTGCCATCGGCATCCTTGATCTCCTTGGGCGACAGCTTGCTGCGCACCGACTTCTCCAGCGGGGAGAGGTTTTTCGGACCGTCCAGGTCCAGCGCACGCTGCTCAACGAAGGCCAGCACGTTGTCGGCTGGGCCGCGCGTCTGTGCAGGAATGTTTTGGCGCAGGTCGTCGTAGGCCGTGTTGGCTCTGCGCTCCAGGTTGGCCACCGTCTGCGACAGGTTGGTGCGCACGGCCTGGTTCATGCGGCTGAGATCGGTCATGCCGCCGATCTGGGTGATCAGGTCGTCTGCCTGCTTGCCAACGGCCTCCAAGCCGGTCAACTCTGCTGCACGCGCCTGGCTGCCGGGGATCGACTTCACGGCCTGCGCCAGCTCGCGGTAGGCCTGGTTCGAGGTCAGGTGATCAGGCTGCAGGTATCCCTCGATCTTGAGCCGGCGTGCGGCCTCCAAAACCTTGGGATCGGGTGCGGCCTGGGTGGCCAGCACCTCGGTGGCTCGGCCAGCGCCCATGCCGCCGCCTGTGGCCGTCCTGGCGGTCTGCGCCAGTTCGGTGGTGGTCATGGGTGCGGCAGCGACTGCAGCGGGTGCTGCGCCAGGTGTCGGCGGCACCGGGAAGGTGACAGCGCCGCTGGGCTACACACCGGCAGGCATGACAGGCGGCCTTGGCACAGACTCGAAGGGTGGCTCGACACGGCCTGCTGTAGGCGTTGGAGACACCGGGAAAGTGACAGCTCCACTGGGTTGCGCGCCAGCAGGCATTACAGGAGGTGCAGGCACAGGCTCGAACGTCGGTTCGATGCGTCCGGCTGCACCAGCCAGCGGCACCTCTGGGCCGACAGCTCCAGTCGGTGAAATATCGCGCACGGTGCCAGTCGGAGGTGGAATCGGTGCTGCGACTTGCTCACCACGCACAGCGCGCACCATCTGCGGAATGCGGGTCACGGCCTGGCCAGCGCCGCCCATTGCTCCGGCCAGCGCCACCTCGCCAGTGTCGAATCGTCCACCAGTGGCGGCCTGTGTGGCCTCGATGCCAGCTTGCGTTGCGCCACCGGCCACCACAGCACCAGGGATGGTGGTTGCACGGCCGGCAGGCGTGAATGCTGCAATCGCACCAGCAGCGCGCGGGATGTCGCTGACCTGGAAGCCAGGCTTGATGGCGTACATCTGGCCGTCGATGGACGACTGCAGCACGAAGTTGCCCTTCTCGTCCTGGCTGACTTTCACGCCAGGAAAGTTGGCCTGGATGACCTGCACAGTCTCCTGCGGATTGGTCATCATCGTGCCCAGGGCCGACTTGAAGCTGGCCATGCTGAACGTGTTCAGCTCAGGCATGCTGGCCCAGTCAGGCAGCGCCTGGGTGGTCGGCGTGGTGCGCTCGGTTCCGGTGACGGCCTCACGAATGCCACCCAGCACGCCCATCGGCTCTGTCTTCTGTAGCTGAAATCCAGCAGGCACCTTTGCCATGCCATTGGCCACGTCGCGCTCCAGCTCCATCATCTCGTCGCGCGTCATGCGGCCGGTGCGGTAGGCCTCCAGGACTGGAGCTGGCAACTCGGGAATGGTTGGCCGTGCGCCTTGCGGTTGCTGGCCACGCAGCGCAGCACCGCGCGGCAGCATGATGTTGCCAGATTGCACGTCGGCCTCGAACTCGGCCGCCTCGGCAGGCGTCATCTGGCCGCTGCTGTAGGCCTGGAAGACGCGCGCAGTCGCATCCTGCGGGACAGCAGCCATATTGCTGGCACCCAGAGCACGTTGAAAGGTGCTGGTCGTGCCTCCCTCCGCAATGGTGGCAGCAGGACTTGCGGCTGGCGCAGCTTGCGTGGTCAGTTCGCGCACGCCTTGAGAGACGCGCTGCATGTAGGCCTTGGTGCGTGGTCCCCAGTTCTTGGGATCAGTGCCGCCGTGGTACTCGGCAGCAGCCAGCACGATGTTGCCCTGGTTGCGGTCCA
>Ga0208644_1004092_pt1 | contig 11058 bp, 15 predicted proteins | sample VirMetDEL_Nov_18_FD_184517 | JGI IMG/M metagenome (GOLD analysis project Ga0208644, IMG submission 184517) | Aqueous microbial communities from the Delaware River and Bay under freshwater to marine salinity gradient to study organic matter... | ecosystem: Environmental > Aquatic > Marine >... | reverse complement strand
CCCGTACCTTCCGAACATGCTTGGTCCTATTGCCAGCAGAACCCCGAACATCACGGCTGATGCAGCGCGCGTTCAATCCAAAATGGATCAAATTCAGGGCGGAGCTTTCTTGCAGGCCCGCCAGCTTCTCAAGGGCGGTGGCGCCATTACCGACTTCGAAAGCAAAAAAGCAGAGCAGGCATTCATTCGTATGAATGCCGCCCAAGAAATCGGTGACTTCACGAAAGCGATGAATGACTTCTTGGATGCCGTGCGCGCGGGCCTTCCAAAGTTGGAAACGGCTGCGCCTGCTCCTGCGGCTGGTGGAGTTGCGACACCTGAAGGGCTTTCGCAAGACGATCTGCGCTATCTTGGGGTGGGAAGCAACTAATGGCATACACCGAAGAACAGCTTAAAGAGGCCGCTCGCAAGGCTTATGCAGCGGGCGACACGGCAGCGGCAAAGCGTCTGATTGATGCCGCTCGCAAGGCGGCATCTGCCGCCCCGGTTGACCAAGGCCAAGCCATGCGCGACCGCATTGCAGCCGCCAAAGCTGGCACGCTGGAAATGCAGCCCGGATCGGCTGAGCGTGCTGCGGCTGCAAACGAGCAGGCGGCGGCCATGATGCAGCCCGAGCGCACCATCGGGCAGACGATTTACGAGAATGTGATCGGCAGCGGCGCGGTAGACACGCCCGGCGAGCGCGCTGGTGAGTTGATCCGGGGCGTTGGCGCAGGGGCGATGCGTGGCGGTGCCCAGCTTGCGGGTCTTCCCGGCACGATTGGCGATCTGCTAAATGTTGGTGCCGTAAAAGCTGCAAATGCCCTGCTTGGCACTGATTTGAAGACCACGCAGGAGGTCACCGGCGCGCCCGGCCTGCTTTCTGGGCAGAGCATTCAGGATGCCCTCGCAGCAGCCACCGGCGGAGGAAGTGAATACCGCGCGTCCGGCGTAGCCGGGGACTATGCGGCAACAATCGGCGAATTTCTCCCCGGCGCTTTGGGTGGACCCGGCACAATGCTGCGTTATGGCCTTGCGCCTGCCGTTGCCAGTGAAACCCTAGGTCAGGCAACAGAGGGCAGCGTTTTTGAACCTGCTGCCCGCATCGCTGGCGCTTTCTTTGCGCCGCTTGCTCTTGCCGGAGCCAACAAGACCGTCAACACCTTTTTCAAGCGCGCATCTGACCGCCCGTCATTGGACACCCTAAGAGACGCCAAAAACGCGGCCTACTCAGCAGTCGATGCCTCCGGCTTGAAAGCACCATTAACAGCCGCAGACGACTTGTTTACGCGTTCGCAGGCCGCCGCTGCTGCTGCCAATTATGTGCCAGATGTCGATAAGCAAACGATGGCTGCGCTGGAAATGATGAAAAACCAGATTGGCAAAGAGTTGACGATTGGCGAATTGGACAAATTGCGTCAAGGTCTGTTTAACCGCCTGAAATCAGCGCCAAACGAGGTTGCCATCCGCGACATGATCGACATTGTGGATGACACCATCCAATCTCTGCCCGGCGGTGGCGATCTGATGGCTACGGCGCGCATCGCAAATACCCGTTACAAAAAGGCTGAACTGTTTGAAAACGCCTTTAAAAAAGCCGAAGATCAGGTGGCATCAACTGGCTCTGGCGGCAACGTCTTGAACAAGTTTCGTCAGGCTGTGACTTCAATCATCAACAACCCAAAGCAAAACAGGTTCTTCACAAGGGAAGAACTTGATTTTATGACAAAATTTGTTCGCGGCGACTTGCCTGAGAACACTTTGCGTCTGATCGGCAAGCTGTCGCCCTCTGGCAATGGCCTGATGATGGCTTTGAACGTCGGCGCGATTGCGACCAATCCTCTTATGGCGGTCATCACGGCTGGCGCTCAAGCGGCAAAAAGTTCTGCTGACATTATGGCCAGAGGTGGTGCAGAATCGATCAAAACGATGGCAGCAACTGGCCGTGTCCCGGTTGCACAACCTAGCACACTTCCGCAAATAAGCCGCATCCTGCCCGGCCTTCTCGCACAATAACGGAGACACAGATGCAGCCGAAACGCCTGACGGACGACGAAATCCAGAACACCATCACAACCTCCGTGCGCGAGGCCGTGGACTTCGTGGAAACAGAAATTGCGCCAGACCGCATCAAATCGCAAAAATATTTCGACGGAAAGTCTGCGGTTGACTTCGAGGAAGGGCGGTCGAAGGTCGTGGCAACCAAGGTGCGCGACACGATCCGGGCCATCAAGCCCGCGCTGATGCGTGTGTTCCTGCAATCCGACAAGCCGGTGGAGTTTATCCCGAACACGCCGCAAGCTGTCATGGGCGCAGATCAGGCGACCAAATACGCCAAGTATGTCTTTGAGCGGAACAACGGCTTCCGCATCCTGTCGGACGTTTTCCATGACGCGCTTATCAAAAAGGTGGGCGTGGCTAAGGTTTATTACGACGAGGTGCAGCACGTTGAGATTGACGAATACAGCGACCTGACGCCCGAGCAGCTTGCCTTCATCGAAAATGACCCGGAAAGCGAAGTTCTGTCGCAGGAAGAAACGATCATTGCCGAGGCCGTGATTGACGAAATGGGCATTGAAGTCCAGCCGCGCTTGGCCAGCTATAATCTGCGCGTTGCCCGCACGTCCACCAAGGGCCAGATCAAAATTCAGAGCGTTGCCCCCGAGGACTTCTTCGTGGATCGCATGGCCGTCAGCGTTGACGACTGCTACGTCTGCGGCCACACCAGCGAAGCCCGCGTTGGCGATCTGGTGGCTATGGGTTTTGACTTTGAGACTGTCTACAACCTCGCAGGCGCATCTGACGGCACGGTTGACGACGAAGAAGAAATGGCCCGCCGTGGCTGGGACGACACCGACGACGATGAAAACGCCGCCGATCCGTCCATGCGGAAGGTCCAATTCACCGAAGCCTACATGAAGATGGACATCGAGGGCACGGGCGTTCCGCGCCTTTACAAGTTTATCTGCGCTGGCAACGACTACGAAATCTTGGACTACGAACTGTGCGACTACATCCCGTTCGCCATCTTCGAGGTTGACCCGGAGCCGCACACCTTTTTCGGTCGTTCACTGGCCGAGATCGTGATTGAAGATCAGGACGCATCGACTTCCCTTCTGCGCGGGCTGATCGACAATATCTCGATGGTCAACAACCCAAGAATTGAGGTTGTGACCGGACAAGCGAATATGGACGACGTTCTAAATAACGAGATCGGCGCGATTATCCGGGTGAAGGCTCCCGGCTCTGTGCGCGAGTTGACCATTGGCAGCATGGCAGCCTCGTTGCTTCCGGCCATCAATTACTACGATGAGGTCGTCCGCGCCAAAACGGGCGTCACAGGCGCTGCTATGGGCATGGATGCCGACGCCCTGCAATCGCAGACTGCCGCTGGCGTCAATGCCGCCGTGCAGGCCGCCTCGGCTGTCTCTGAGTTAATTGCCCGCAATCTGGCCGAGGGCGGTATGCGCCAGATGTTCCGCCTGATTGCCCAGATCGCGCGGGCCAACCCGAACCAAAGCGAGATGATCCGGCTTGACGGCCAGTTTGTCCCGGTCGATCCGCGTTCGTGGACCAACGATCTGGATTTGGTCACCAACGTCGGCTTGGGCAACAATCGCCGCGAGGATCGGATTGCGGCCCTGCAAATGACCATGCAGACGCAGATGCAAATATGGCAAGCCTACGGGCCGCAGAATGGCATCGTGACCATGACCGGCATTCGTAACGCGCTGGCTGACATCTTGGGCATGGCAGGCATCCACAATGCCGACCGCTACTACAACCCGATGAACCCGCAGATCGAGCAAATGCTGATGATGCAGGCTGCACAGGCCGCGCAGGGGGATCCGTCTCAGCAGCAGCCGTCTGACCCCAATCAGGCGTTCTTGCAGGCCGAGCAGATGAAGATGTCGGCCCGCGTGCAGGCTGACATGGCCAAGACGCAGCTTGACGCCCAGCGCCTGCAAATGGAAGATGACCTGAAGCGGGACCAGATGGCTCAAGACTTGGCTTTGAAGGCCGCCGAGCTTCTCGCCAAAACCGGCGTTCAGCTTGATCTGAATGCTATCAAGCGTGAACAGCAAATGCCGAGGATGCCATTTGTCCCTAATCAAACAGCGGGCTTCTGAAGCCAAAACCCTCCTCGACGATCACGTTTTCCAAGCCGTGATCGGTGAAATCCGCAATGATGCGGTGGGGGTGTTTTTAGACGCAACCTGTGATATAAACAGGGTCGCGGCGGCACACGAACATGTGCGCGCCGTTCAACTCATTCTCGACGCTCTCCAAGCGCGACTAGACGCCGAGATCGTTGAGTCAAAACAGGATCGGGACCGTGCAAACGACTGATACACTTGAAGCGGCTGTTGATAGCCTGCTTGCTCCTATGAACGACGAACCGAAAGCCCAACCCGAAACGGCGGCAGAGGAAGATGTTGAGGACGAAACTGAAGCGGATTATGAAGGCCAAGAGGCCGATACCGCAGACAATTCCGAGGACGACGGCGAAGAGCCTGATGCCGAGGATGATGAGGATGAGGAAAGCGAAGAAACCGACGCTCAAGAGACGCCAGCGACCTTTTCTGTCAAAGTTGACGGCAAGGAAACGCAGGTCACCCTCGATGAACTAAAGCGGTCCTATTCGGGAAATGCCTACATCCAGAAGGGAATGCAAGAGGCCGCCGCTGTCCGTAAGGAAGCTGAAAACCTCTACTATACCCTTCAAAACGAGCGACAGCAGTTTCTTGCGACGTTGGAAAGTGTGCAACAGCAAGGAATCATGAAGGCCCCGCAAGCTCCTGATATTCGAATGCTGGACAGTGACCCAATCGGATATATGCAGGAGAAGGCAAAATACGAAGCTAAGGCGCAAGAGTTTCAGGCGCAGCAACGGCAACTTCACGAGCAGGCACAGCGTCAATCGGCGCTTCAGGAGCAGGCTCGTCAAATGGAACTGCAAGAGCAGGCCCGCCGTTTGACTGAGGCCATTCCTGAGTTTGCCAACCCTGAAAAGGCGGCTGCACTCAAGACGAACCTCGTGAGCTTTGCTTCCAAATACGGGCTTTCGGCTGAAGAAGTGGCAAGCACAGTCGATGCTCGCCTCGTGCAAGTCTTGTATGACGCTTATCGCTACAATCAGCTTTCAGCGGTAAAGGGACAGGCTAAAAAGCCCGAACCCCCGCGCAACGTAAAGCCGACGCCGCGTAAGCCTGCACCACAAAGTGTCGTTCGTGATCGACAGATGAAGGCCGCGAAGCGTTCAGGGAAGCCAGAGGCTTTCATTGATCTGCTTTTCAAGTAAACCCCAAATGAAGGACTGTCAAAATGGCACAGCCGACTAACACTTTCGATTCGTATGATGCAAAAGGCATCCGCGAAGATCTTTCGGACGTGATCTACAATATCTCGCCTAGATAGTTTTGGGCCTCTGCGGGGCAACCTGCAGTAGATAACCGCGTGAATTGCTGGAAAGCTAAACTGCTAAAACGGGGCAGAAAGCCAATCAGCAGCCAAGCCAATCAGGAATGGTTGGAAGGTTCAGAGACTAGGTCATGGAGTCCAGAACGGACAGTAAAGGCCCACGAGTGCGCGGCACCCTACCAAGTAATGTTGGGGGTGAAGATATAGTCCGACACTCCGGGGAAACCCGGAGAGGCAGGGATAAAGAGCCTTGCTGTAACTGATGGAAGAAACCCCGTTCTACACCGCTTGCGCTAAAGGCAAAGCGTCCAACACGCTGCACGAGTGGCAGACCGACAGCCTGCGTGCATCGGGCGATAACGCTCACATTGAAGGTGACGACACCGTTGCTGAGGCTCGTACTTCGACGACCAGGCTCAATAACCGGACGCAAATCTTCAAGAACAGCGTCGTCATCCCGGGCACCGACGTGGGCCTGAGCAAAGCCGGTCGCGCACGCGAAATGGCCTATCAGGTTCTGAAGATTGCCAAGGAGCAGAAGCTCGACATCGAAAAGGCAATGTTTGCCAATCAGGCAAAAGTTGCTGGCAACTCAACCACCGCTCGCCGCATGGCTGGTGCCCCCGCTTGGCTGAAGACCAACACTGTCTTCGGCGCAAACGAAGGTGCTGACCCGACCGGCGACGGTTCTGATGCCCGCACCGACGAAACCACGGCTGTCACCGCGTTCTCGCAGACCAAGTTCGATAACGTGATGCAGCAAGTCTGGGTCTCTGGCGGCAAGCCGGATTCGGTCTACCTGTCGGCCTTCCAGATGAACGTGGCTTTGGGCTTCACTGGTAACAACAACCAGCGTTCGACCATTGCCTCGGAAGCTGAAAAGGTCATCAAGCACATGGCCGTCTACGTCACGCCGTGGGGCACGGTTGAGTTCAAGCCGACCCGCGAAAACCGTGGCCGCGACGTGTTCATCATGCAGGATGACATGTGGGCTGTTGGCGTTCTGCGCGCGACCCGCAACGAAGAGCTGGCCAAGACCGGCGACAACGAGAAGCGTCAGGTCGTCACCGAACTGACCTTGGTCTGCCGGAATGAAGCCTCCTCGGGCGGCATCTTCGACAACACCACCTCGTAATGAGAAAAGAGGGGCGGGCTTAGGCTCGCCCCTTGTTTCAAGATGATAGAATATCGGGTAACATGTGAAAGCATATTCCGTGGCGGCATCCGTTACAGGCGGGGCCAGATCATGAGGATACCTGCTGAAACTGCTGCTATCATGCGGAAAGCCTACCCGCATTTGACGTTTGAGGAAGTCCATGACGAAAATCTCGGAGCAGACATTCGAGGAGGACGGGAAGATCATCGTGCAGCAGACGCACGACTTCAGCCCGATTCTGGAGCGAGCGAAAGCCCTAAAAAGCGCCGGGGCAGACAGCTTCGGGGAAAGCAAGCTGGTGGGCTTGGTGCCGATGAAAGTCTGGGCTGAGTGGGCTAAGAAATGGGGCGTCAATCCCAATGACACGGCGGCCATGCGTGAAGTTGTGGCCCGCGAGATGAACAACAGCGACAACGCACATTTGCGTGTTTGGGAAGGGCGCTATTGAGATGGACGTGCTGGAAGCAATCATGAAGTGGATCGTCGCCCCGGTGGCTGCATTTGTGTGGGTGCTGCACAACAAGCAGCAAACTCACAGCACTGACATTGAGGTCTTGAAGGCCCAAGCGGCGGCCAACACGAAGGCGCATGACCTTGAAATGAAGAACATCCAGACGCTGATCCAGAAGGTTTTTGACAAACTGGACAAGATAGAAGAGAGCCTTCGCAAATGAAAATCAATCAGGCAACAGTCGAACTGGTCAAGGAATTCGAGGGCTTCAGCGCGAAGGCTTATAAATGCCCCGCTGGCATCTGGACTATCGGCTATGGCACCACGGCTGCGGCTGGTGTTGGCATCACGCCGAAAGAAGGCATGACGATTAGCAAGAGCGATGCGGAGGGCTACCTGCACGCAGCCCTAGAGAAGTTCGCCTCGCAGATCGAAGATGCCATCACCGCCCCGATTAATGAAAATGAATTCGGTGCCTTTGTTTCTCTGGCCTACAACATCGGGCCGGGTGCATTCAAAAAGTCGTCGGCGCTGTCGTCTTTTAATGCTGGCGACAAAGCGAAATCGGCAAAGGCGATCCTGCTTTGGAACAAAGCTGGCGGCAAGGTTCTCAAGGGCTTGACGCGCCGCCGTGAGGCCGAGCGCAAATTGTTTCTGACGCCAGTTGGCAGCAACTTTGAAGGTCGGACCAGCGTTGTTCAGTCCAAAACCGTCCAAGCATCTGCAGTGCAAATCGCATCAGGTGCAGGCGCAGGCGTTGCCGCCGTTGGCGCACTGGACGGAACGGCACAGATCGTCGCAATGGTATTCGCTGGGATTGTAGTCCTCGCCGCGCTTTGGGTCATGCGTGAGCGCATCAAAAAGTGGGCTGACGGAGACAGATAATGCTTAACGCGCCATTGATCTGGGTGGGATATTCCCACCTCTGGATCAACGGTGCGAATGCATTTGTTAAGATTTGCAGGTATACTGCGGAAGTGGCCCTAGCGGTTCATCCAACCTATCCATGCCCGCCGTTCTGGAGCCTGTGAATGTTCGATCCAGCCAGCATAGGCCTCGCCATCAGCGTTGGCAGCAAGGCTTTCAGCCTGCTTAAGCAGGGCATTGCGGCTGGTCGTGAAATTCAAGACATGGCGTCCCAGTTGTCCGAATGGGGCAAGGCCGTCTCTGACATTGCCTACGCGGCAGAGAAGGCTAAAGAACCGCCCAGCGCTTTTCAGACATTGTTCGGAAAAGATACCCAAAGAACTGCCATTGATGTTTTCGCGGCTCAAAAGCAGTGCGAACAGCAGCGCAAAGAGTTGCGCCAACTGATTTCGTATCAGTATGGTCATGACGCTTGGGTGGAATTTCAAGAGATCGAAAGGACTGTCAGGAGGCAGCGGCAAGAGCAGGTCTATCGCAAGAAGGAACTTCTTGATGAGATTAAGTCTTTCTTTTTATGGTCTCTCTTTGTCATAATTTTTGTGATAGCTTGCGCCGTAGGATTGTATTTCTGGGGCCGCTATCTTGAGAGGTGGTAAATGATCTTCGCGCGTTTGAAAATGTGGGCGATTGGTCTCGGTCTCGTCCTAACCGCGCTGGCGACAAGCTGGTTCGCGGGGCGAAAGTCGGCTCAGGCTGACGCCAAGCAAGAGGAGCTTGAAGGCTATGTCGAAACGAGAAAGCGCATGGACGAGATTGGCCGTATGTCTGACGCTGATGCTGCCCGCGAGTGGCTGCGTGAGCGCGGTAAGCACTGATGCGATCTGCGCCGGGACCGAAACGGCGAGGACGGATCATGCGGCGGCACTGGCTCACGATGGTGGGCCTCTATCGGTTATCACGGGCGCTCATCTGATCCGCTTGGTTGACGCGGGCTGTGGACATGACGCCTAGGCAGCAAGAGGCGGTCGAAGCCTTCAAGCGCACGGGCAATGTCTCAGAGGCCGCCCGAGAAATTGGTATCAATCTGCGTGACTTCCAGCGCATGCTGGATCGAGCCGGCTTCACGCCTGATGTGCGAAAAGATTATCGCATGGACCCAGCCATAGCTGACAGCATGAAGGCCGTTGGCACCAACCTGACACCATCGCTGGCATGGGTAAAGGTTCCGGCCAAAGACGATGAGCCGGGCTATTCCGTCATGCTGCGTCCAGACGCAGAGCCGCCAGAGGCCGTCGCAGAGCGCATAAGAGCGGCTCTAGAGGGCATGGTCGCGTCTGAGCCTGTGGTGGCCCCGGAAAGCGTCATGGCCGATCTGTGCGCCGTTTATCCGCTGATGGACGCCCACGTCGGCATGCTGGCTTGGGGACGCGAGACAGGCGCGCAGGATTACGATTTGGATCATGCGGCGCAAGACATGCGGCACGCCTTCTCCAAGGTGCTGGCAATGACGCCAGCGGCTGAACAGGCCATCCTGCTGATCGGCGGCGATTACTTTCACTCGGACGACACGCGGGCCGAAACGCCAGCCAATCGGCACAGGCTCGATGTCGATGGCAGGTTCTGGAAGGTTCTTGACGTTGGCATCGGCATCATTGCCGAGACCGTCCACCAGCTTTTGCAGAAGCATTCGCGCGTGCTGGTTCGCGTACTTCGCGGCAACCATGACCCGCACTCAAGCATGACGCTGAACTTTGCTTTGGCCGAGCGTTACCGCAATGAGCCTCGGATCACGGTCGAGAAAGAGCCGCGCGATCTGTTCATGCTTCAATGGGGCAAGTGCGCGATCTTCGCCCACCACGGCGACAAAGGTAAGCCGCAACAGATGGCACTGTATCTGTCGGACATCTGCCCGTTCTGGTCGCAAACGCGCCACCGTCATTATCTGACGGGCCACGTGCATCACGATCAGGCGAAAGACCTTGGGCCGCTGCGATATGAAAGCCTGCGTGCTTTCTGCCCGCCTGATGCTTATGCCGCTGGCATGGGTTACGGCGCGAGGCGCGCATTGCAGTCGATCACCTTCCACAAGCAGGACGGTCTAGTGCTGCGTGCGCTAGATCCGATTGATCGAGATGAAAGATAAGCTTCCCATCGCATCTTGGCGCGTCACCCGCGATGGCCTGATGGTGACGATCAATCAGTATCACGGCGTGATACCTTTTGGCCAGTTCGGCGGCCTGGTGCTGGCGCTGCTGAAGATGATGAAGGATCGCGAGGGGCGCGCTGGTGAAAATGAGCCGTAGCGCAGTCTGATCTTCGACCAACACAAAGCCACCCGTGACGGTTTCTTGGATGTGTTGCGCCCCTCGCAATTGGTTTTAGCGGCTCATCCTAACGCCCGCAACCGCTTTTCGTTCTGAATTCGCCGCAAGGTGCGCTCTATCGCCGCCGGGCTGGCAGACAGTTTGATCTTGGGCTTTGTCTCGCCGTCAGCGATGTCGATCCAAACCTTGCTCTTGGGGCTGACCCGTTGCGGCGAGAACGGGTGCATCGGCAATGTGATCCCGAAACGCTCACAGGCTGCTGCGATGCTTGATCGATGCATCCCGTAATGGTTTGCTGCCAAGCTAAGATGCCAGCCTTGATCTTTGGCTGCTTGGATCATGTCACGGGTGATTAGTCGTCTCGGCGGTGCCATTCGGCTTGGTCCTTTATTCTATTGATCTCTGCCAAGTTCTGCTTGGCCATGTATTCGATCAGTTGCAGTTGTTCTTCCGTCACCCACCACGCTGGCAGCTTGACATACCCTGCCAGCCTCAATGCTCTCGCTCCGGGGCTGTTAGTCATCTCGCGGGGCATCGTCGGCCTTCACATTCGCCCGCAGATACAGCCGCTTTGACCCGGCCCCGCAGGTCGGGCATTTGGTTTCTCGCACCAGCTTGTTCAGCTTCCGCACGTCCATCGGGAAGACCGCATCGGCGGTGCTGAAGTCGGTGTCACAGTCACCGCAGCGGAAGTGCATGCGCTTGTCTAGGTCACTCATGTCTTCTCTCCCTCAATCTCGACCTTCATCTCATCAAGAAGGTTCCAGATTATCGCGGCCCTGTTTCTGCGCGTTTTTATCTTGCCTTCCTCCAACTGCACGGCGGCTTCTGTGAGCAACCACGTTGCCTGCGCCAGCTTG
>Ga0208644_1004091_pt1 | contig 11060 bp, 11 predicted proteins | sample VirMetDEL_Nov_18_FD_184517 | JGI IMG/M metagenome (GOLD analysis project Ga0208644, IMG submission 184517) | Aqueous microbial communities from the Delaware River and Bay under freshwater to marine salinity gradient to study organic matter... | ecosystem: Environmental > Aquatic > Marine >... | reverse complement strand
ACCCCCTGCTACTTGGTGGTCCTCCTATCCAGCGCCCCCCAAGACGCCCCCGCGTCAAAAATCTAAAAATTTTTTTAAATAATCCCAAGACGAGGATTTTAAAAAAATTTCAATAGAGATGTAAATTAAAAATACCAACCTAAAAAAATATCTAAGGGATAAAAAACTCTATATTCTTTTTAATTCTTCTAATTCTTTTTTTAATCGTTTTAATTTCCTTTTTTTCCTATTCCTCCTCACTTCCTCAGGAGATCTAAAACACCAACACCAGACACAAATTTTAAAACATCCCAAATTAAGATACATTATATTTTTTTATAGATTTTTTTTTCCCAACAATCAAAACTGAATCATCCTCCTCGAGAATTTTCAGTTTAATTAAAGCAAATATACAATTTAAAAACATCTCGTAATCGCTCGTCCAAATCCCCAGCCCCTCCTTTTTCCTTTTAAATATTCTATTACAAAATAAAAAATACGTATATAATTGCGAATTAATATCTATATTTTCTTTTAAAGATTTTAGGATAAGAAGATTACCTTGTTCCTTATATCTTTCATAAGTTTTTAAATCAGTCAATTCATACGCTCCAATTAAAATATCTTTATAAAATAAAACAAGATTATTTTTATAAACTTTCATACTTGTTATAATAACAACTTAAAACTTTAAATAGGTTCGTCGTCCGAATCACTTGAATGATCTGAAAGATCTGGAGAGATACATCTTTCAATAGGTATCTTAGAAACAGATACTTCTTTATTTATTTTTCCATTACAAATAATTACAAGAATTTCAAATAAACTTAATAAATCAGGTTCATTAACCAGAAGTTTTCTTATTCTTTCAATTTCAATAACATTACAAATATCCAATCTCTCCATTATATCTTATATTTAGAAAATAATTTAATCAGACTTACTTACCGAACCATCAGCATTAAAGTAGTAGTGTTTGTCATAGCAAAACCATGAGTGGATAGTCTTATCCTCCCCACCAATATTACCAGCAATGCCATTAATATTTAATAGCAAATTCGTATCAAGAGCCATAGTTTCGGAATCTACGCCACTTTCTATTGCAGTGTGCTGGAATGATTCAAGGTCAATACCAAAGGGAGCGACATAAATACTATCAGACGCCTCTGCTACTAATGTAAGACCGCCAATACCATTATCACCAGTTCCAGTATCATTAGCACCTGCCGCTGCCGCCTGTTGACCAAAATAAGTAATCGTATTAAGTATAGTTCCAGTTGGATTTACAAAAGACAGAGTTCCCATTGCTTTAGATAATTCCTTTAAGCATTCACCCCTCGTATTTTGAGAAGGTTGGAGACCACCATTGCCTGGACCTTCAATCGGAGTAGGAGGATAAGTTACTGAACCGACTTTTAACTGCCATGAATCTACATTACAATGACCTCCAAAAGATTTATTATACACAAGGTATTTACCAGCAAGGGGACCAGCAGTATTTGCTAGATCATCCGAATTAGCAACCCAAAATAAAGACTTAATACTACGCTTTCTTACTGGTAGATTTACGACTCGCTGACCTGCTCCACCAGCAGCACCACCAGTTAAGAAGAAGGCACTATGTTCCCAATCCTGCCCTGAGATTGCAAGTTGTCCCCCCATCATATCACGCATCATAGAAAATTGCTGAATTACATCGCTACCAACTTCTACTAGTTGTGCGTTGTAGGAAACCTGAGTAACAGCGATTGCCTGAACGGCTGGAGCACCACCAACCCAGACTCCCAGATTTTCTTCAGTTTCCAGATTTAGAACAAGCGTGATAGGATTTGCTTTATCTACAAGAGGGAGAGGGATGAGTTTATCTTGAGTAAATAGACCTGTCAATACAGGCATTGAGAACGTATACGCGCCCCCAACTGCTATTTTAGTGCCGTTGCCGTGAGCAGCGAACGCCTTTCTATCGCCTCTGTTAAAAGCAACGCCGTATGGAACATCATTCGCAGCAGCATCAGTCTGACCTGCCTGTGTTGAATCCCGAATAGAACCCGCAAGCCGACCTCCAGCAGTTTCAGTACAAGGATTAATAACACTTGCGACCAGGCGATTGTATTCCTGTGTATCCGATAAAACTTTCCCCTGTTGTTCTACCCTAACTCTGGAAAAGAACATAGCAGCACCCCCCGCATCAAGCGAAAGAGTAGCAGCAGGATCAAAATTTCTTATGGTAAATTCTAGATAAGAATGTGCTGCGTCTAATAGTGCTGAGGTTGAATCAATTGGAATTCTAATTTCGCTATTTGCTTCAGCCCGAAATTCTCCACCATTCACGGGGTAAAACTTACGCCTACGAGAAACCGCAGGAACACTCATTGGCAATACATCCGAATAATCAATCGTAGAAGGCATCTTTCGCTCGAGTCCGTCCATAATTATACTTTATCAAATATAATAATTTAATATTCTTAAATTTTAGTTTGTTAGTAAATACTAACATTATTACCACCATCAATAATTCTCATAATAGCAGGAGCAAAACCATCAGTAGAACCATTATGTCCAGCATAAATATACACAGTTGATGCTGATCCCCTAAAATAAGGTGATATATAATAAGTATTACCTGGTGTTAAATTTCTCATCCACCAAGTCAATACTGTATGGTCTTGGTCTGTTTCATCATTATAATTAAATCTATTACGAGTATCAGTATTATAGACACCAGCATTATAATCATAAAGTCCTCCATAAAATACTTTATTATCTGCTCTTACTATTGCTCTAAATTCTACCATCACATTAGCACTCTGTGCTTTAAAACTTGTTCTAAAATTACTACTAAACTCGCTATATATATTAGTAAAAGACTTTAATACAGAAGTCCTTTGAATCTTCGTTGCTAATACAGCACCAGGTATAATATTAGTAGTTGATGATAAGTCACAATATAATAGAGGTGTTGGATTTGAAGGATAAGTATTTCCAATTAAAGCAGTTGCGGATGGTGTGCTTCTAAAACTTATAGTATCTATATTAGATATATTACTATCTAAATTTATTGTTCTTGATACAGAGCCATCATAAGTAGTTCCACTAGAATAACTTAAATTATTTCCAGCACTTAGAGTATTAGGGACTTTAATAACATTAATTGTATCTGGTGCTGTTGTAGTATCTATATTGATTGTTGCTGACCCTTTATAAGTTGTATCGCCATCTAATGTAATTGATGTAGGTGGATTAGCCCCATTATAAGAAGTAATAAAAGCACCCTTACTATCATAAAAAGTTAAAGTTGCTAAATTTCCACCAAGTGATATTCCAGATATAGTTGAATTTTGTAAAGCACTATTTGGAATATTAGAAGCGTTAATAGTATGAGGTGTTGTTCCTGTGTTTATTGAAATACCAGTTCCACCTTGATAAGTTGTATCTGTATCAACTAAATTTATTGATAAGGCTGAAGAACCATCAAAGGTTCCAGTTGCGTATCCTGTAAAAGTTAAAGTATTAGGGACTTTTCTGACTTCTATCTGTTTATTAGGTGAAGGTGGTGTCCATCCTAAAGTATTATTATCTATATCAGCAGTAATTATACGATTAAAACCACCTGTATTATTAATGATAATTCCACTACCTGCTAATAGATTTAATTGATTATCTGTTAAATTTATTGATAATGGTGAGGATCCATTATAAGTTCCTGATGCGTATCCTGTAAAAGTTAAAGTATTGGGGACTTTAAGAACATTAATTGTATCTGGTGTTGTCGTCGTATCTATATCTATTGTTACTGACCCTTGATAAGTTGTATCAGTATCAACTAAATTTATACTCAAAGCAGAAGAACCATCATAAGTTCCAGTATCATAACCAGTAAAAGTTAAAGTATTAGGGACTTTAATAACTTCTAAATTATTACCTGAACCACCGCCAGAATCTCTTATAGTTTGATTATCTGTTCTTGTTTGTATAATATTGCTCCCCGAAATCTGTATACCATTACCTGCTGTATAAGTTGTATCTGTATCAACTAAATTTATTGATAAGGCTGAAGAACCATCAAAGGTTCCAGTATCGTAACCAGTAAAAGTTAAAGTATTGGGGACTTTAATAACATTAATAGTATCTGGATCAGTTGTAGTATCTATATCAATTGTTGCTGACCCTTGATAAGTTGTATCTGTATCAACTAAATTTATACTCAAAGCGGAAGAACCATCATAAGTTCCTGTATCATAACCAGTAAAAGTTAAAGTATTAGGGACTTTAAGGACTGATAATTGTTCCGCACCTGCTAAATTATGAGTTATAGTTACTTCATCCGTATCTGCTTCTATGTGAGGAACAGGATGACCTGAAATATCTATACCACATCCTGCTGTATATTTTCCCTCTAAATCTATTGTTTTCACAACTGAACCATTAAAAGTATCTATGATTATACCATTCTGAGAAATAGTTAAATCATTAGGGACTTTAATAACATTAATAGTATCTGGATCAGTTGTTGTATCTATATCAATTGTTGCTGACCCCTGATAAGTTGTATCAATATCTGTCTCCCATGAAGGGGCAATATAGTCTCCATTAGATTTTAAAACCTGTCCTGTTGTTCCACTGGATAAATTATCACCAACTCTAAAGGCTCCAGAGTTATTTATTTCAGTGCTATTTATAGTTCTAAGATTTGTATGACTCATTATATATAAATAGATATAAAAAAAAATAAACTTTCTAATCGAACGTTATTAAAAAAACACCACGCTTAATAGTAATTTCACCGGTAGTAACCTTGGGTTTATAGTGGTAATATTTACCGCCTTTTTTCCACAATTCTTTATTTTTCTGATAGTATGTTTTTTTATCTTTCATTATATACTTTACCAATAAAATAATTTTCTTAGAAAAACGAAAAAAAAAAATCTACATAAGTAAAAGTATGGAAGCAACTATCGAACAAGAACTTGAATCTAAATCTATTGAGAGAGTTGAAGTTCAAGAAGTCGCACCTGAGAACCCGGGGGTTCTTGGAGATTCCGCGAAGCGTGAGGAGGATCAACCTGTAAAGAGGACTAAAAAGACTAGATCGGCGGCACAAATCGCAGCCTTTGAAAGAGCAAAAGAAAAAAGAGCAGCAAATATCGCACTTAAGAAAAAGCAAAAAGAAGAAGAAAAGACTATAATAAAAGAAGAAAGAGCAATTATAAAAGAAAAGGTTAAAGAACTAATAAAAGAAAAAACCGAACCAATTGACATACCTAAAAAATCACAAGAGGAAAAGAAGATCGTTAGGGAACCGCCTCAATCTTATAATCCAAGAGAACAAATAATTCAAAATCACTATTACTATTATGGTGTTCCACCTCCTCAGCATTATACACCACCAAAAGAAAAAAAATCAAGAAAATCAAAAAAACCTAGACCACCAACACCATCATCTTCTGAATCTGATTCTGAAGAAGAATTTATTCAGCACCAAGAACCACCGGAAGAACCAGAATTATATAAAGAATTACAGAATTTTAAAGAACCTGAACCACAACCACAACAAGCCCCTAAACCTCAACTTAAATTTAGGTTTGCTTAAAAAAAAAAATATTTATTATATATTATAATGACTTCAATAGAAGAGAAAGAGTATGATAAAAAAATTGTTGTTTCAGGACAGAAATTTACCTGTGACGATGTTGATTGTTCAATCCCAGCACCATTACCTCAGAAAGGGGGTTTCGCTATGTTAATTATAGGTAAGCCAGGTATGGGTAAGACTTCTTTAATAATTTCACTAATTTGCAAATCTGGTAAGTGTTTCAATCGTAAATTTGATAGAGTGTTTATCTGGTCGCCTAGTTTGATTACTATGGATGAAGACCCTTTCGAATTAATTCCACCAGAGCAGAAATTTGAAGAGGCAACCTTTGAGAATATTTCACAAGTATTAGAAGATATTAAAAATAGTGGTGAAAAAATATTATTTATTATGGATGATGTTATTAGTGATATCCGTGGTAAAGGTAAAGGTGCGACTGAAAATCTATTACAGAAGATATTTTTTAACAGACGACACTTAGCAGGTGCTGGTGGATCTGTAAGTATTATTGCTACTAGTCAAACATACAATAAGATAGATCCAAAACTGAGAAAAACGGCTTCACAATTAATTTTATACAGAAATCCACAAAAAAAAGAACAAGAATCAATATTTGAAGAGGTAATATTAATTCCAAAAAAAGAGTATTTTGACACATTAAAATATATTTATGATAAGCCACATAATTTTATGTATATAGATACAACATTACCAGAAAATCGTATGATACATAAAAATTTTAATCAATTGATAATCCATTCACCAAATATTCAAGACGATTTTTTTTAACTATTCAGCAGGTAATATATTCTCCTCATCCTCTTCAACCACAGGTAGTTGAGGTCCAGATATTTGTTTAACTAATTTAGGTTTAGGTGGTTCTTCCTTATAAACTTTAATTGCTTTCAACCCATTAACTATTAGGGGGCGACGCACATTAGGATATTTATCATTAAACTTTTTATTAAAAATAGATATTATATCTAAATCAATATTAGGACTAGATTCTAATAAATTATCATACTCGGCTCTACATACTTTTAAAAATTCTCTACAAGGTTTTCTTTTAATTTCTTGTAAAGATAATTCAATTTCAATACACCGACTTAATTTTGACCACGCTAAGGCTGCGATTCTATGCCCTTCATAGATTTCAGAATATCTTAAGAAACTTAATAAAGTCCCAAGTATACCACAGAATATATTTAATGATCCAACACAAGCACTAAAGCCACTTTGATAATCCTTGGGAACATAACTATCTACAGCAAAATTAGCAGTTCCAGTTAAAGTTGATAGGACTATTATAGGTATTTGGAGGTGATGGAATTTCTTTCGGTACTTCCGTTGGCTATAATTATGTAACCAAGCGTAGCACTGGCTAATTTCAGACCATTCACTTAATAACTCTTCTATCTCGTCCGACCAATCTTCAATATTATCTGGTAGATCTCTCGGTGTTTTTAAATTATCCATTATTATACTTAATAGATATTAAAAAAATATAAGTTATAAAAAGATATTAACAAAGTATGCTTCGCTTAATCAGCATTCTCTAAACCATAGGTATGCTCCGCTAACTCTTCATCCGAATCCTCTTCTTTTATTTCTGTTAAACTATCAATAGGTATCAAATAGTGCATAATACTATTTGTTCCAGTAAATTTACACTGAAACTCGGCATCTTCTTTTAATTCTATTTCCATAACCTTATCTGTAAAAACGAATACGAAATACACCCTGTAGCCTTCATCAATTTTCATAAATCCATTAGTAACCTTAGAAGCAGTTATAATTGTTTCTTTATATTGAGTTGATGGAATCCTACGTCCTTTAATTTCAACTATTACTTTATTTTCATCATCCTTAAAATCAAAGACATCAAAAATATCATTCTCGTTTCTTTTAAAGTCGCAATTGTAATACTTGTTAATCTTAGGTAAAGTTTCGTCTTCAATTTTCTGTCCGAGTTCCCAAAGTTGTTTATTAAACTTAAAAGGCATTATATACTTTAATAATTAAAAAAAAATTCAATTTTCAAACTTATAAAAAATCTTGAATAATATATAATGGAGGGAAATATCTTTGAATCAAAAAAAGAAAGAGAACTACAAAGACTTAGACAACAACTTGCGTCTAATGTTGTTAAGGTTGATTCTAATCTTAAAGGTTATTTAGATCGGTTTGATCCTGATGTATCAAGGGCTACACTCTTAAGATTACAAAGACAGAAAATACCCACAAAAGAAGAACTTGAAAAATTAGCAGGAGTCAAAACTGCGAAAAAATTAAAGGGGCGAAGAGGCAAAGATCTTAGGGGTGAAGTTGCAAGAGCAATTAGAGAACAAAAACGATTTGAAAAAGGTGAAAGACGAGACAAACCAGAACAAGAACCAAGAATAGTAGGTGAACCAGCACCACAACCAGCAGGAGGTTTTTCTTATGATCCTGAAGTAGAAAAAGAAAAAATTAGAGTCCAAGCATTAGGACAATTACAAACAGCAAGAATCGCAAATAGAAGATTAGATATTGAAGCCAGACAATTAGAAATAAATAAATTACTTGCCGATAGAGAAAGAGGTGAAAGACAGAGACAATTTAATATAGAAGATATAAGAAGTAGGGAGAGACTAGATATTGAAGGTAGACAATTACAAGCGTTATTAGATAGACAAGCAGATGATAGAGATAGATTTGAAGAAGATATAAGACAAAGAAAAAAAGAAAGACAATTACAGAGAGATCTTCAAGAGAGAGCATTAGAAACAGAAGAATTTAGAACAGAAGAAGAAAAAAGATTAAGAGAATTAGAAATAGGAAAAAGAGACGTTGTTGAAGCAGAAAAATTAAGATTAAGAGAGGTAGAATTAGATTTATTAGAAAGACGATTAGATTTAGATAGAGAAAGAGCAAGAGCAGATCCAATACCAGAAGGATTATCTCATGCTGATAGAGAATTTTTACAGCGAGGATTTGAAAGAGGATTAGAAACATTAGAGAGAAGATTCGGTGAGAATGAAGCCAGAATTCAAGAACAAATAAGAACTCATGCGGATAGAGTAGCATCACAAAAACCAGTAGAAATTAAATTAGTACAACCACAAGCACAGCAGCAACCAGAGCAAAGAGGACCAACGGCAGAACAAATAGCAACAGGTGTTAGAGATGCTTTAAAAGAATTACAATTATCACCAAGACGGAGACTATCTATTGAATCTGCGTCAACTGATACTTCAGAGGAAGAATTTTCACCAAGAGGAGCAAGGGCAGGTAGAGTATCGCCACCACCAGAAGAGTTAGTTTTTGAAGGTGAGCAAGAAGAAGCGGTAGGATTCTCACCAGTTCAAACACCACGACCAACACCAAAAAAAGCACCACCTACACCATTAACTGCTGAAGAAATAGCACAACCTAGAGGGGGTTTATTTGAAAGTGCTGAATTAGTAGATCCTAGAAATTTACCTCAAGAAGGTTTACCTGAAACCGAAAGAAGAGAACCTGCAGGCAAAGCAGCAGAAGAACCTGAAGGAGAATTATTTGAATCTGGATTTTTTGCTGGAGGTCTTGAAGCAGCAGCACAGAATGCAATAGGATTTGTTGGTGACGTTGCTGGTCGTGCTGCTGAAGGTATTGCTGGATTATTAAAACCTGGAATAGGCGAACAGACTGGCGGACGATTAGATCCTGAAGGTCAGGTATTTGGATTAGGTCAAGATATTGAATTTCCAAGACCAACTATTCAACCAGTTCCATCAGCAGAACCAGAAAGAAGACCAGCACAAGTTGAAACCAGTGCTAATTTAACACCAGAAAGAATAAGAATTAACAGAGATATTTTAGAAGCAAATATACAAGCAAATAGTGAAAGATATAAAACTGAATTTGCTGATAAATTTAAAGAAGAAGAAGAACGATTAAGACAAGAATGGTTACAGGAACATTATTCTAAAAACCCTTCTTTATCCAGTGATGATAAAGAAAGAATAAGGAGAGCCGTATTTAATGATCCAATGGGTGACCTATATAAACCAGAATTCAAACCAGCAAAATATCAATCAAGATCAAAAAAATATATAACGAAAAATAAAAATAAAGAATTACAAGTAAAAAGTGATTTATATAAACAACAATTAGATAAACAGAAAAATTTATTAAAGGATGTTGATGAAAGATTACAAAAAAATAAATTAGATTTTTCTAGTCAAGAAGCGGGATTATCTTATGTAAAATCTTTAACTGAAAACGAACCTCAAAAAATATTAAGTGGTCCACCTGTATTATCTCCTCGCGCTCCGATTGGACCCCCTCCTAAGGCTTCGGGGAAAGTTGAAGAAGTTGAAGAAGAACAACCAAAAATAGAAGCATTAGAAGAAGGTGAAGGATTACTAGAAGAAGAAGTCCAAGCAGTTATACAGCCTTCTGAGATGAATACTAATTTAAGATTATTTGAATCTATACAACCAGAAATAGATGCTTACTATACAAGAGGAAGGGCTCAGGGTGGTGCGAGAGGTGATTTACCTTTCATGATTACAAATTTAACAGATAAAACTTTTAAAGGATTAGCACCAGGTCAATCAGTTGTATTATCTCAAATAGAAAAGGATGGAAAAATAGGTTATTTTCCAGGTTCCAGAATTAGAGGTGAAAAGGTTGGAATTACAAGAATTGGGCGTGATGTTCTAATAAAACAAATAAAATCTGGAAAACTAAAAGTGGATAGAGTTAGATAAAAAAAAATAAAAGATATATTATAAATAATGAATACTCTGGGTAAAAAGTCTGTTGTTTCAAGTTTTGGTAAAAAGGCAAAGGATGTTGTAATTAAGGGCGTTAAGATTGCTAGTATGGCTGGATTAGGTGGTGCTGCTCTTGTTGGCGCGGCACAGGCGATCAGCGGTGGTTCTGATCCTAATGTTCGCATGGTTTCTTCACAATCTGCTGGATCTCGCGCATTATTTGGGACTAAACGATAAATTTTCAAATAAAAAAAATATATCTTTAAATATTATAAAGTATGGATTTAAGTATTGATGCTGTTAAAAAGAGAGGACCAGAAAGGCACTTAACTAGTTCTTATAATTTCGCAGGTCCAGGGACAGAGTATGCGGCAAGAATGAAGGGAAGTGATTTTTATGAAAATTTAATGCGTGAAGCAGGTAGGAAGATAGTAGGCACAAAACCTTATGATGTACCAATTAATAAATTAGATAGTTGTGCTAAGATTCATGACAAGGTCTATAATAATCCTAATGCTACAGCAGACCAAGTTCAAACAGCAGATAAAGATTTTCAAGGTTGTATAGGTAAGATTAAAGCGAGTGATGGTATTCAACAGAAATTATTAGCAGTTGCGGCGACTGCTGGGTTCGACGCTAAATTAGCAGCAGAAAAAGTAGGAGTATTAAGAAAGGGTAGTTTTGCTGAGGGTGGTGATAAGAGATCTGCTTTTGGTAAAAAATTATCTTCGGCAACTTCATTCGGTAAA
>Ga0208644_1004088_pt1 | contig 11064 bp, 15 predicted proteins | sample VirMetDEL_Nov_18_FD_184517 | JGI IMG/M metagenome (GOLD analysis project Ga0208644, IMG submission 184517) | Aqueous microbial communities from the Delaware River and Bay under freshwater to marine salinity gradient to study organic matter... | ecosystem: Environmental > Aquatic > Marine >... | reverse complement strand
GACTCCCTGGTGCCGCGATTGGACTTGCTGGTGGTTTACTTGCACCTGTTATTGGCCAAGGCGCCGGCGCTCTTGCCGAGAAAGCAAAAGCCGAGATGACGGGCGAAGAAATTGCTGGCCAACCTGGCAGTGCCGCTGCTTCCCGTGGTATGCGGGCTAAAGAGCGTGCTGAGATGATGAAGGATGCAGCTCTTCAGGCACAAATCGCTCAGCAATACGGTCCTGCTTATCTGCAACCTACTCTGCAAGCCATTCAAGACCTCCGTCAGAATGACGTTGACATGATGGTGCAATCCGAAAAGCGCCTGGATCCCATCATTCGACAGCGCTTGAATGATCAGATGGTTCGTCAACAAACCTTGATGAACACCCAGGGTCAGAATTACGCAATGCTTGGTGCCCTTTCCACTGCCGGTCAACTTGCAACTGGCGGTCAACGTGAGACTGGTGCAACACTCCGCACCGCTCTTACCGCCAACCCGTACGCTGGCTCGACCCTTCAGGCCCCTCAAATTAGCTTCTGATCATGGCTAATAACATCTTTGGTTTAGGTCGATATACACAAGAAGCCATGCAACCGTCGTATGCAAATTACGGCGGTACTCTTAACATGCAGGGTCTTGCCGATCAAATGAATGCCCAACCAGCTATTGCTGGGCGTTACGGCACACTTGATCCCAACGAAGCGAAAGCATATACCGACATGTTTGGCAAAGAAATTGGCCCCTTTGCTTACATGCTGGATCAGAAGATGCGCTATGAAAGCGACCCTCAACGGCTTAAAGAACAGCTTGAAGTCCTTGGACCTTACCTCAAAGACGTAGCGCGTGAAAAGCAACGTCTTGGGATGGAGTCCAATATCTTTGCTGGGCTGATGAACTTGCCCAACAAATGGCAAGAGGCGATGTCTGAGAAGTACCGCTTCTCCGGTCCCATGGTTGAAATGATTAAGCAAGGCTCTCAACGGAGTATGGCTAATCCCTTCACCCAGCGTCAGTACATCAACATTTGACGGTCATGTCCTATTTCACAAATCCTGTTTTTGGTGTTGACAATGCCGGCGCCTTTGGTGGAGTCGGCGACTCTCTAGCCTCCAATCCTTTTGGGGGAGCTAGTCTCAATGTTGGCGGTTTTACAGGATCAACCCCTGGTTATGGCGGCGGGCTTGGCATGGGCCAGATGGGAGGCATCTTGGGCCTTGCTAATCTTGGTCTTGGCATGATGGGCCAAAGCAACACTGCACGCTCTTTTGAAGCAATGCAGCAGCTTGGTGGTCAGATGCGTGATCTTGACTTTAGCACCAATCTGTTTGCTCAGAATAAAGACATTTTCGAACAAAAGGATGCCCCCCGCTGGGCCGCTAAATTCAAGGTTAATGACCCCTTCTATCGTCAGTTTGAAACCCGTCAAGCTTTGATGAATCCTGGTCTCGCTGGACGCTATTCCGCTTTTGTTGCTTAAGTTAGAGTCAGTTAAAATTAAATTATAAAAATAGGTTCATTAGATATGGCGACTTTTGATGCAGGAGGGGCGTTTGGAGGTGGCCTATCAGGGCTGGCAGCTGGCGCCCCCTTTGGTCCGGTTGGCATGGCTGCAACCGGGATTCTTGGTTTAATTGGTGGTGGCTTAACCGGAGGCGGGCCAGCCGAGTACCAGTTTTCTCCTCTTCAGGAGCAGTTGATGGGCTATGGCTTTGATCAAGTAAAAGCTTCACCTGCTCGTCGTAAGTCAATACTCTCTGAGTTCAAGTCTCGCAAGACAGGCGGTAACCGTGGCGCAGCAGAATCTTTCCTTGAGTCATATAGAGATCGTTTTTCTAATCCTGAGTTTATCGAAAAACGTTTAGCAAAAAGCTATAAAAAACCCGTTGATTACTCAAAGGATTCGTTCCAAAGCATGGCACAATCCGTTTTCGGTTCTCAAGGACTTGGTTATACAGGCGATGAATATGCTTCGTTTGCCGAACGTGCTAAAGGAGCAGGCATCCGTAGTCCCCAGGCATTTGGCGATATGCTTAAAAAGGAATTGATTCAATCAGGCAAGGTAATGACACCTCAACAAGAGATGTTCTCTTACCTGTTTGGAACGCCTGAACGCGATCCTTCCGGACGCCTGACCAATCGCTATCCGGCTATTGCTAAATATACGCCTCCGGCTCTTCCTCAGGCCGTTACTTATCAATACGGAGCATAATTCCAATGGGCTGGAAGCAAGATCTAAAAAAAGCTGCGCAGGGCGGTCTGACAAAAAGAGAAATCAAAAGTATCGCCAAAGATTATGGTGGCGTAAGTCGAAGTGACGTTAGGGATCGCGCTACGGCTAAAGGTTATATTTCTGCCCCTGCCACTTCTTCTGAGCCCACCTACAACAATTTCACTCCTCAGTGGAGTCCTGCTGATTATGCAAACGCCTATGCGGGCGTTATGCAAAATTATCAGACGGGCCAGGAAAATCTTGCGCACATCCAAGGGGGATATGGAGTTCAAGCTGCTCAGATCGGCGCTAACGCTACTGTAAGTGCAGCGGGAATTCGTGGTGATGCTGATAAAGAAGTAGCCAGGGCCTATGCTGATGCCCAGAAATACGCTGCCACACTTGGACTAGAAGGTGTCAAGTACGGAGCAGACAAAGAATCGCAGTGGCGTCAAGCAGTCGCCAATATCGAAGTTAAAGGCAAGCTTGACCTCCAGCCAATTATTAACGCTGGACTTGAGCGTGTTGCCGGCATTGAGGCCCAGTCTGCTCGTGATGTTGCTGAGACAACTGGCAAATACAGCCTGGAATCGATGAAAGAACGTACTGCAGCTGACAAGAGTATCGGCAAGATGCAGCTCGCTGGCGGAATGTACGGACTCTTAGGTTCTATCTTTGGCTAATGTTGTTAAAATAGTTGTATAAACTAGATTTTAAAAATGACTAGTTCCGTCCCTACTGGCCAGTCTGGCACCGAAGACTACTTTGATATCGATAAGTTCCAACAGCTTCTCGATAAACTGGAAGGTTCTAAGGGTCGCCAGAAGCGCCAAGAGTCCCTGGAAGGCCGCCGCAATATCTTTGCTCAGGGTCTTGCCAGCATGATGAGCAACTTCTGATCTATTCTTTCGAGGTATAAGCAATGACCAGTAGCGTGCCTACAGGTCAAACCGATGTTGATGACTGGTTTGATCTAGATAAATACAAGCAAGCTGCAGAGGTGGCTTATAGTTTCTCGAAGAAAAAATTAGAAGACACTGGTGGACAAGAACGTGAAACCATCGGCAAGGGTGCAGAAGAGCAGCGAACTTCCGCAGAACAAGCTCAGCGATTCAAGCAAGAAGACGAAGCACGAGACTACGGTCAAGCGCAACGAGCTTATCGATATTGAGGTATTCGACCAGTGGGTCGATAATCTCACTTCTGCTGAACAGGAAGCCTTTACGGCTTTTGCCGAGGATACGTACTCAATTATTGAATGCTATCTCTATGCCAGATTCCTTGGCTATGGAGGTAGTATTTCTTCTTGTGAGCACTGGATTAGCAGTAACTATCCCAAACCTGACCACCGCAAGACACTCCTCTACGAAATTGAGGAGATGCAGGAAGACATCCGTAAACTGCGTGCTGACGTAGATGACGGCATTGTCAAGCGTGATGCAGGTGTTGCTCGTATCGCTGGCATGCAGAAAGAATTGCGTGGTACTATTGCCCAGATTGAGCAATTCACCTCCAACCGTGATCGCAAAGGGTTGTTGATGGCTGGAGCTGATCGTGCTATTCGTGAATTGTTGACGATCTTTAAGGACGATCCTATTGAGTATCCTCTTGAAGAAGCTTCAATGAGCGTCTGGGCAAAGATGCAATACGAAGATAGTTAATCTAAAATAAAGACATGAATCCAGCACCACAGGCTCAATCTGCTCCCGACGCCAGGCTTGCCGGCGGGATGATGAATCTTGTTCAGCGACTGCAAAGTAATCGCCGTCAGCTTCAAGGAGCTCCTATCGGTGGTGAAACATCTGTGGGTCCTGAAAAGTTTGATGCTTTATTAACGCAGTTATCACAAAATGGCCAAGAACAAAATGCCGCCCCAGCTCCTGGAGCACTTCAAAAAGAAAGAAGCGAAGAAGGAGGACGGCAGCGAAATGTCGGACAAAGAGAAGAGGAAAGCCGCCCTGGAGAAGGCTCGCAAGTACAAGGAACAGAAGAAGAAGAACGGCAAAGACGAAGAATGAGGTAGTATTCAGTAATACACTGAACAATACCCATCGTGCCTGCTTATCAGCATCTTGCATATCGTCGTAACGCACAAGCTGCTGCACGCAGGCAACAAATACGTGTTCCCCGAAATCTTGAATCCCTGGAGAAAGCAAGGGAAGACTTCGGGTTTTTTTGTGACTATGTAGCCGATAAACCTCCGGCAGAGCATCACAAGGAATGGCACCGTCACTTTGTTACGAACGAAGACAGTAATTGTCTTGTTAAAATTGCCGGACCCAACGTTGATCTCCTGGCACCCCGGGGATCTGCTAAATCAACAGTCTTAGGTTTGTTTACTGCATGGGCAATTGGTATCCACACGGCAGCCAAACTTCCTTTGCAGATTCTTTACCTGTCATATACGGTTGATATCGCACGTTCCAAGTCAGCAACCATCAAACGCATCATTGAAAGCAAGCGATACCAAGAGGTCTTTCCAACCGTACGCCTTCTTAAAAACGTCACCAGCAATGAGTATTGGTCTATTGACCACAAGTTTGCAGGCATTGACACCACTGGTGAAGAGCAATTCACGCTCTGCGCTGCTGGTCTAAAAGGTTCGGTGACCTCCAAGCGTTCACATCTGGTGATCATCGATGACGCTATTAAGTCTGCTGCAGATATTTCTAACCCTGACATCCGTAAACAGATGCAGGACAATTGGAATGCGGTGATTGCGCCCACCATGTTTGAAGGAGGACGTGCAATCTGCCTTGGTACGCGCTTTCGACATGATGACATCCATGCAACAACATTCAATACGCAAAACAATTGGTTACAGATCGTGTTATCTGCAATTCTTAATGATCCCAAGACGGGGGATGAAATATCGTACTGGCCAGATATGTGGTCCTTGGATTATCTAAAGGAAAAGAAGAGGCAGGCACCTATTGCTTTTTCGTTCCAGTACATGAATCAAGTCGTCAGACAAAACGAGTTGTCCCTGGCGCCAGAGCTGATTGTTAAAGCAGAAATTGCCACCGAGTTCGATTCGCTTGGTATCGGGGTTGACCTCTCCGTTGGTACTAAAGAAAAGAATGATTACACAGTGATGGTATTGGGTGGTCGTATAGGTGATCAGATTCACGTCATTGACTACCGACGTTTGCGTGTAATGGGTAACCTGGAGAAGCTGGACGCTCTCAAGGAGCTTCTTAACGATTGGTCTATCCTTGGCAAAGACGAAAACGGTAATTACTATCCGACCTACTCCACATGCGATATCTGGAGTGAGGCAGTTGCGTACCAGGCATCCCTAGAGGCCGACTTCAAACGTATTTGCCTGAATAACGAGAGTCTCTACAACTTGAATTGGCATGCTGTCAAAGGTTTCCGTGCAGACAAGCTGGCACGTTTCCGTGGTTGTATGGGCATGTTTGAAGACCGCAAGATTATTTTTAATCGATTCCGCAACTTCACAGCTATGTTTGAAGAGCTGACAAACTTTGGCGTTAGTAGTCACGATGACTGTGTAGACGCTCTTGTGTACATGATGACAGGATTAATGCGCCGAGGACAGCTTCAACTTGATTACTAAACTTTAGAATTAGAAAAAAGCAAAAATTTGTGGTGGGACCTGAATACGTAGCCATCGGCTTGACGGCCGTAATATCGGCCATTTCAGGCGGTGGTTGGGCCGCCTCTAAAATCTTAAGTAGGCATAGTGATCAAGTTCAACAAGCTTTTAATTACATCGGATCGCAAAAACGGAGAATTGACGTGCTAGAAGAAGATCTCAAGCGCATGCCGATGGATTACGTATTGAAGGTCGACTTCTTAAGAGAAATTCAAGATATGCATGATAACTTTCGCGAAATCAATAATAAGCTTGATAAACTGATCGATAAGATGCTTGCAAGTAAATGAGTTACGTCCTTGAGGTCCAAGAAGACGAAAACGGCGATCAATACATTGTTCTTCCCGACGAGGTGATCGAAGACCTTGGTTGGCAAGAAGGCGATGTTCTCAACTGGGATGTCCGTGGCAATGGCATCGTCGTCAGCAAAGTGAATGACGCTGCTGGTTACGAGGTTATAGAAGAGTAAAATAAAAAGATTGACAGGTAGTCAGATGCGTATTTACGGCGGCATACAACAAGGCGGTAACTTGGGACAAGTTGCACGCGGAAATCCCCTTCTTGATCCACGCTTTAAAATACAAGGAGGAGAACCCTGGAACAAAACCCCTATTCTTCCCGGCAAAGAGACAAAAGATTTTGAGGATCAACCTTTTCCTGCGCCCATTCTTCCTCCAGCTACAGGTAATTTATTAGCACAGGGATTGCCGCCCATGGGAAATGTTGGCGCAAGCTTCGTTCCTTCATTTCAAAATCCCGTGATTATTCCTGAAGGTTTTGAGCAACAGCTCAATCAAATGGAAGAAGACACTAAACAACAGCAAATTAATCGTTTTATCAGCCCTGGCTTGTATCCCAAGCGCTATGTTTATTGAGCTGCTAAGCTTTAACTAACACAAGACAATAGATAATGGCAGACGCTAAAGCCCGGCTCCAAGAAATCATCAACGCTTATCTCGACAAAGATAGCAACATCGTTGTTGATACCGGTATTGTCGCGTCTCATGTTGCTCAGATGAAGCTCTTTGGCATTCGCCAAGGAGTAGAGTTCTTCCCGTCCCAAGATAACTTCGGTGCGCAGCGCAAGGATTTCCTTGATCGCGTGATGAAGTACAACAAGATGGATACTCGCCTGGATTCCATCTGGGAGTACTTCCTGTGTGACGGCAAAGGTCTTTTCTATATTCGTCCCACCAAAAACAATTACCGTCTCTATTATTTCCGCGATCACGAGTATCGTTCGTACTACAACGTTGATGGTGAGCTTGACGAAGTTGTAATCATCTACAGCTATAAGGTGCGCCGTGGCAATGGTTTTGGTGAGCAAATAAATACTACAAATCTTACCGGCAACCAAAGCACCTATAGCCCTGGCGCCAAACGCTATATTCGACTCTCGATCAAAGCCACCGAGATTGAAGAAACTCACTCCGATTCGGAGATGAATTTTGACATGCCCACTTATACACTGGCGGGCAATACTAAACAGCTCAAGAATAGTCTCGGTTTTATTCCTTGCGTTGAAATCCTCAACAATCCCCAAGGCCTTTCGAATGAAGGCGTGGGTGAATTTGATGCGATGGCGAATCATATCATCACGCACGATGATTTGATGCGCACCATGCGCAAGAACATTACCTTCTTTGGTAATCCAACGCTACTTTCATCTCGTCCCAAGACGGACTTGATGGAAGCCGGTGGGGAAGCAACAATCCAGCGTCCATCCATTGCAGCGAACTCAGGATTTGCGAGTCCGTCGCCAATGAGTCGTTCCATGTTTAAGGCTGATCCAGTCAGCCGTGGCATGGATGGTCAGATCAGAGTTCCGCGCGTTATTGCAAACCTGGAACCTAACGATCGTGTTGGCTACATCGTCCCTGATGCAATCACCGGTGACCAAAACGCATTTGCCCGTCAATATCGGGAAGAGATTCGTACAGCCCTTGGTGGTGTTGATGAACTCTCTATTTCCGCAGGCGTTACCGCAACTGAGTACAAATCTCTGTTTGGTCGTGTTGCAGCAACATCCAAGAAAAAAGCAAATGCTATTTACACTCATGGCATCTGCCGTTGTCTTGAGCTGATTATTTATCAAGAAGAACAGCTGTTTAAATCAACTCTTGCAGCAGCTGCAGGTCTTGAGAAGCCAATTGATCTCCCCCCTGGTGCAGGCCCAGAAGAAGAGGCTGCTTACAAAGAAGCTCTTCAGATGTATAACGATAAGTTGAAGAGAATAATGATGGCATGTATTGAGACCCAAATGATTCCACCAGGGGTCATGGGTCTTATTCCTGATGGTGATGTCACTGTCTTATGGCGTTGGTTGGGTCCCGTTTACGAAGACTCAACCCAGGACATCCTCAACAACTCAATTGTTGTAAGAAACTTGCAGGAATTAGGTGTTGATAGCATTGAAGCATTGAAATACCTCTTCCCGTCTAAGACGGATGAGGAAAGGGCCGAGATGTTATCTGGGTTCCCATTCAGAATGGTTAACGAACTACAGGGTGCATACTCTAAGTTTGCTAGCCTAGTGGGGGGCATGATGCAGACTCCCCACCCGCAAGCACCGGATCTTCCGATGGCTGCGGACCCAAGATTGGATTTAACGCCATATCTGTATCGAACCTTAGAAGCTCTACAAAAGGAGATGAGTTATGCAGGACGCTACCGTCCAATCGATCCCACAGACGAGCCCGACTCCGGCAGCGGTGGCTCCCAGCAGCTACGTGGTGGCAGCACCCAACAGCTATCAGGCAGCTCCGGCCCAGGCTCCAGTGGCAGCTCCGGTTCAGTATCAAGTGGGTACCAGTTACCCCCAAGCGGTACCTCAGGCGGCCCCCAATTACCAATCCGCCCCGTCTCAGTACGCCCCCCAATCCCAATCGGAGGCGACCAACAGCAATCCGTGGGAATCGGCATTCAACAAGGTGGTGAACCTGTTGAGCGCTCCAGTTCAATCCCCGTTCCAGGCTCAACCGTCTCAGACGACCCAGTACAGTCCGGCCAACTTCGGACAGCAAGCCAGCCAAGCTACGCAACAATCGGCTCCGCAGACCTGGCAAGCCAACCCGACATCCTCGCCCAACTCTTCCCAAACCTTCTCGGTTCAATCCTTGGAGGACGTAGCGGATCTGCTCCAGTGGAGTCCCGAAACCCGCCACGTGGTAAGCGCGTACGGCGTTGAAGCTCCGGCCATCCTTAACAACTATGCTCTTCAACTGGAAGGCATGTTGGATAGCGCCGTTGCCTGGGGCACTCAAGCCAAAGGTCTGATCGAAGGCTACGCTGAGTTCGCCGTCAACGAGCGTGCTGAAAACGAGGCTTACAACGAGATTCTGACCAATCCCGATGTCCTCAGCGATTACACCCTGAAGTTTTTTGGTCCCGAAGGTCCGTACCCTGTGTACGAAAGCGAGGCCGAGCTTGAGACCCCTGGTTATCGCACTGAAGCTGTAAATCCCATGATGGGTCAGCTTCCCGCTCCTCCTTCGGCAGCTGCTCCCCAGCAACCCGAAAACTTCTGGGGCAACTTCAAGCAACAGATGGATGTTGATCCCAGCCAAGCTTGGCGCATCCTGAACCAGGCTCAGCCTCAAGTTGTGGCAAACAAACTGTTTGTAATGGAGTGATGCCATGATTCCTCTCGTTTTAGGGGGATTAGGCGCAGTTGGTGGCGGCCTTGGCGCAGGTGCCTTGGCCGGCCGCTACATGCCAATTGTTGCTAAGCAAGCAGTCCGTGCAGTAGACAAGAGCAAGAAACAAGTTTCAGAAAAACTTGCGAATGCAGCTGTTGGCATGGATAAGTACGGAGCGGGCGGACCAGGGGCTATTGGTGCAATGGCCTCTGATGTTCAAAATCTACTTCTCAAGGGTGCAGATGCCGCTCTGAATGTTCCGACAAAATCTCTTGTTAGGGGCGGTGCCCTTGCAGGTAACATCGGTGCGGGCGCACTTGGAGCAACAATAGGTGCCAACGTTCTTGGCGGTATTGGCCAGGCAATGTATCCCCAACAAGGAGCCTATGACCCAGAAGCCTACGGCTCTAGTAATTCCATAGGTGCCCGATCTAAGGTCCCAACTATGCAGTACATGTAATATTAAATTACGGACTGCTAAAATTTGTGATAGATAAGACATATCTATGTCTGAATCTTTCACCCGATAAAACACTTCCTGCGACACTGGAGGATAAAACAAAGTGTTCATTGATAACGACTTTCCAAAGATTCTGGGTGCGGAACTTTACCGTCCTCACCCTGCTTACATTGCCGAAATGGCAGTGGAGCCCGTGGTGGTCCATGACTTCACCCGTCAGCCTGGTCAAACCGTTCAGTTAGACCGCTACAAGTTCTGGGGAACCCCTGGTACCAAGGACAGCCGTGAGCGTATTGCTGACCAAACCATCGGTACCGCCAACAGCCGCAACATCACCAAAGAGAAGGTGCTTGTTGTGCTGAAAGAGTACACCGGCCCTGCAGACCCGGGTGATCCCACTCAGCCCAGCACATTCAAAATTGCTCGGGAAACCCTGATTACCGCCCAGCGTCTTCTGCTGGACACCGGTAACCTGAACATGTTCCACCAGTCGATCGGCAGCCTGACCCTGCTCGACGACTATCGCCGTTGGCGCGACCGCGTCTTCATTGACGAACTCGCCAAAGCAGAAGCTAACGGTGCCGCTTCTACCTCCCAGGGTGGTTACTACTTCGCTGGCGGTAAGACCAAGGATGCTCAAGGCCGTATTGCTTACACCTCCGCCGAGTACGGCAACGAAGTGCAGCAGTTCCAGGTGAAGACCGACCTGCTCACCATCGTTAAGGACCTGCGTAAGCGTAACGTTCCTACTTTTGCTGACGGTCTGTATCGCTGTATTTGCGATCCCACCTTCATGATGCACCTGCGTCGTGACAGTGACTTCCGTGAGATTGCCCGCTACGCTGGTAATCCTGGTCAAGGCATGTACATGGGCAACCCCATGATGCCTAACAACGCCAGCTTCTACATGGGTCCCCAGGCTGGTCAGGGTTACTTCCTGGCTGGTGAGCCCGTGATGCCTACTGGCGTTCAGTTTGAAGGTGTGAAGTTCTTCGAGTCGACCAACTTCCCGACCAAGAACGTCACTGCCACCTTTGATTCCGGCGGTGCTGCTACTTATAGCTCCCAAGAAGTGGCTCAGGGTTACTTCTTCGGTCCTCAGTCCATCGGTGTTGGTATCGGCGGTCCTAACGCTCAGGTGCTCATCAACAACA
>Ga0208644_1004084_pt1 | contig 11072 bp, 3 predicted proteins | sample VirMetDEL_Nov_18_FD_184517 | JGI IMG/M metagenome (GOLD analysis project Ga0208644, IMG submission 184517) | Aqueous microbial communities from the Delaware River and Bay under freshwater to marine salinity gradient to study organic matter... | ecosystem: Environmental > Aquatic > Marine >... | reverse complement strand
TGATTGGGACCACGGGAGGCGACTATTCCTCCAGGGCAAGTCGCTTGGGCAAATCGCGAAGACCATCAAATGCGACAAGTCTTCCGTTTCAAAACGATCAAAGCGCGAGGGCTGGAAAACAGCGGAGGAGGTGCTGTCAACCGTGGATGGCGGGTTGACTGTCGCGAAGCAATCGGGAGAGATTGCGAAAAGCGACGGGGAAAAGTCAGCTGAGGATATAAGAGAGCGTTTAAAAGTCGATGTTGTGCGGGTTTTGGATGCTTTGGATGCGGTTTTACCGTCGGACCTGAGTCTCGGCCAGCTGGTGATGCGTGAACGTGTAGCAGGAGACGTGCTGAAGCGCGCGGAATCGGTGTTCCAAATGGTTGAGAAGGAAAAGCCAGTGGTAAATATCGCGCTGCTCAGTCAAATGCCTGATCATCTGTCGAGTGTTCAGTAGGAACAGGCGACTACGGCGGTGAACGGAGGGGTGGACGGGCGGTTGTTGTTAATAATAGGTGGCCCCACCCCCTTCGGCCCCCCTAGTTCATATAATACGGGTGCACGTAATTTTTCGGTAATTTCCGATGTCAACCCCTCCGTCTATGACCGTGTGTATTCCTGTGTATTCTCCCCGCATCAAACCGTCTATTGCCGTTATATTCTTTATGTGATAGTCAGTGACGTAACAGGACATGCCCCGTAAAGCCCCGTAAAGCCACCTCTGAGGCGTTTTTGTGTTCTGGAGGTGTGCTGGATAGGGTTACGGTAGAAGCTGGCCTTAGAGCGGATATATGAGCGTTGATGATTGTATGCTTCCGTTGATGCTCGAGGGTGCTATGGTGGGTTAGCCGATATGGAAAACTCCCAGAACTTCAACCAGGGTATTACTCTGGAACTCAGCGCGGAAGAAGCCTCGATGCTTTACGACTTACTCGAGGCTTTGCGAGAGGAGTTCCACGAGCAGGCCGTGCAGCAGACGCAGGAGTATTTCGGCGTGGTTCATCTGCTGGGTAAGTTTCACCAGCAGGGCGGGCCGCAGGAACGTAGCAGGTTGAATTGAGCGATCTACATCGAATCTACTGCCCGAGGTGTATGGACCGTTTCGAGACGGTCGAGATAGAGCGTGTTGAGCATAAGCAGGAGAGGCGCAGCACTTACTCGGTTAAGGCGAACTGCCCGAAGTGCAGACTGCCCTGCCACAAATTCTGTGGGTCCAGCAACTGGGAAGGCGGGCCAACTCCAGGCAGAATTAAGACAGCTCGGTATGCAGCTCGGAAGAAGCAGCGAGAGCTATACGACCCCATCGAGAATATGCCCCGACTGAAGGCGTATCACCTTCCTGATTCTTAATACACTACTACTGCTGCTACGTGTGCACAGGAGTTCTCACATTGTGCACGGTGGTTCTCAGGTGTGCACGCTGGTTCACACAGGCAAAAATTGCCTACCTGCGTCCGTTATACCACTTTTCGGCCTTCTTCAGTATGTCCTTCTCACGGTCTGAGAGGGTAGCCACGAAGGCTCGTTTTTGGTCCCCGACCGCAGCTAGCGGTGCGCGTCCCTTAATGCTGTTTTTGATCCCGCTGCGCTTCCCGCCAGCCTCGAAGTATTTCTCGAGCCACGCTTCAGCTGAGCTTTTGTCGCCATACTGCAGGGCTTTGTTGTAGTAATACAGCGCGTCTGATTTAGCGTTACGGCTCCACCCGGATTTCTCTCCTTCCATCTCGGATTTGAACGCATACTCCTTAGCCTTAATGTATTGGTAAGAAGCCTCCCCCATATCCGTAGTGTAGGTTAGAACATCGGTGAATAGCCGAGAGCTGATACCTCTGCCGGGGTAATCCTGCGCCCACTCGTAGGCTAACGTTGCGCCTGTTGTCAACTGGTTGACATCAATAGACTCCAGAAAATGCAGGAACCTATCTCTGACGGGTGTTGGCTTTTTGAAGTCTGGGTAATACTTCTCGCCTGCAATGATCTCGACTGGGGTTTTGTAGAGCGGATTAGCACCACCGATTAGCCGCTGAGGTGCGGCCCATACATCTTCGGTAACCCACTTGTCTGCCATTTCTGGCAGATTGGTATTACCGAGCATTAGGTTCTTCACGTCAGCGTGAATATTCCCCAGCCCAAACCAATCGAGAGCATCAGTTAACGCGCCCTGCAACCTGATGGACTGAACCTGACCATCACTGGAGGTTCCTAGAAGGATGTGCTGTTGATTACGGACTTCTGCAACAGCCTCGTCCTCGTCATCTACAGCGCCAATCGCAACCATAAACTGGTTGAAAGCGTTAATGAAGAACGGCAGCGTGTTGCTCAGCACCGTGAATGCAGCGTATTTCTTAGCTGTGCCTAATGCTGCACGCTTTGCAGCTACGCCAGCTACTTTACCTGTTGATGATTCACCCAAAACTGTGTCGTCATACTTTAGATTACGCATCATACGCACGTAGCGCGGTGCGTTGATCTCCATCCACGACCAGAACGGGATTAAATGCCTGCGAACCATCTGGCCAGCAACGGATATAGCCCCGTAATCCCCGAGCAATTCACGCGCTAGTTTGCCAGCAACCTCTTCATCGCGAGCTGTTTCCCGCAGTGCTTCAATTTGCGTCTTAGAACTGGCCCCTAGCGGGTTTTTGCCAGCCTTAATCTCGGCTAAGAAGTGGCGATACGCGGCAATACGGAGGATATTTTCACGGAACTGGTTCAGTTTGAGGACTTTCTCCATCCCAACCGCGCTGGTATCAAACAATATCTTCCGTATCTTCTCGGGAATGTTTTTGCCCTCCGTGTTAACACCCGGAAATCCGCCGAACAATGCCCTGTAAACCTGCTCTGTGTTGTATTCAGACAAATCCTGCAGCGTAGCACCGGAGCTAATCACGCCCTGACGCATCATCTCCTCCATATCGGCAGTCATTGGCTGGTTTTTGAACGTGTAGTTCCACATATCTTCCGCAGCCTGCCGCGCAAACTTAAAGATCCGAGGGTTGTGCGCCCAAACAATGTCAGCATCACCAGCGGCGTTATTAATCTGGTAGCGACCCATACCCAGTGGCGTGAATAATTTCCACTGCTTCCACTTAGCTAGCGCACGACCAGTAAGCTCACCGTAGAATGTCGGAATCTCTGGAACCATCGACTGGAACTGCGCTGCAATATCCTTCGGCACAACCCATTCGGGCTTCCTTCCGCCTAGAACCAGTGCATTTCGGAGCTGAGCTTTAGATACGACAACCTGATCTCCTTCGGTCGCTTTCTCATACCAGTCAATCAGAGCTTGATCGGAAGCAATCGTGCCTGTGTATAGGAAGTTACCCTGTTCGGGTTGCCAGATTGTGAAATCCTTAGAGTCGTTGGCCAGCGTTCGCCACGTTGCGTATTTATCTCCCAGTGCTTCCTTAGTCTTCGCCTCCTTCTCGCGGATAGCTTTGAAGATCATATTGGCTTCCATCGCTCCATCAGAGTTCTGGTCGGCCAGATGCTTTAGGAACGCAAAGAAATCTGGATGCTGATCGCTTTTGCCGAGAGATTGCGCTGCTGCATCAAACCGCGATGCGTATTGTAGAGTGCCACTAGCGACCATCTTCTGCAGGCGCTTCATAGCAATTGCCATCGCTTTATTCTGAGACTGATAGAAGTTGTTCAGATCGATGCCAGCATTAAGAAGCTCGGTTTGATTTCTCGTATTAGCCTGACGAGTCATCTGAGCTTTGACATCGGTCAGGTGACGTAGCTCAGCGAGAATGTCGTGCGTCTCAATCTGGGCAAAGCTCTGGGTCAGGACTTCCAGTTCGGACTCGAAGTAATTGGTCGAGTAATCATCATCAGTGCCGCGCCTCTTACGTTGGAACCCAGCCTTACGGTTACGAAGATCAGCGCGTCGGTTGCTGTAATCGCGATTAAGATCCTTATCCTGCCGGAACGTCAGTCTAGCATTAACTCCGTTCTGTCCTGACTCGAGATACTTCAGCACAACTCGGTGGAAGTATTCCTCTCCGCCAGCAATCTTCTTAGGCAGCAGTCCTCGTTCCTGCATCGAATCTGTGATCTCTTTGAGGATGATAGAGCGCCTAGCTATTGCGTCAGCTACCTCTTTGTTTTCGGGTCGCTGCAGGTCCACTTCGTTCTGAGCAGCTGTCTGCCTAACCTCATCGTGGCTTTTAATTCCGAACGGCAGGTTTTTATTGTCGTAGAGCCCTTCGTTGATGGACCTGAGTAAGTCGCGATACAACAGGATGTCTCGGAAGAACTGCACCTGACTGTCGGATAAACCACTGGTAATACCCTGGAAGATTTTCGCGGCATTAGCTAGAGACGTTTCCGAGATAGCATCAAACCTCCGCAGCACATTGTTAACCTCTGGATACTTCTTAGGGTCGATGTGTTTGTAGGTGCGTGTTAGGCTTTTGAGGTATTCTTTCGATGACTTTGCCGTGACAACAATGTCTTCCCACCACGATCCCTTCCTGCCTTCAGCGTCCTTCATACGCTGCTTAGTCTCAGGTGATCTCAGGTCATTGCGTTTAGCTTCAGCTTTGCTCTGCTTCTTAGCGCGATAGTTGACCGCCTGCTCGTAGACAGACCTCTTCGCATCACCGATTAGCCTGTTAACAAACCGACGAGGTAGGGACGCAGCAGTGATGTTCAGCTTGTCAGCTGCGCCTAGCAGTCGTTGCTTAGTTACTATCTCGCGGAACTCCTCCTTAGCTTTAGATGGTCTTACGTTGTCGATGTATTGCTGTTCGTAGTTTTCGATAATGCGAACAGCTTCATACCGTAAGTTGGGTGGCAGAGTCTTCGCAGCTCTGAGCAGTCGATCAAAGTCAAAGTCCATCACTGGGCTACCAGCTAGAATTGATACGACAGAGGCACGAGCTTTCTCGAAGACCTGGGTCACGTTAGCACGACTCATCGGTTTGCCGTTAACATCCTCAAACTTTCGAGCGTAGGCGGCTTTCCACCCGCGCTTAAAGTTCATAGCTACACCGAACTCCAGCACATCGCGCTGTGATCGAGGCAGGTTCCTGTAAGCTGTCTGGATGGCTGCGTCTACAGCTGTATGAACAACCTCTGCGCGAGGGTCCATATCCAGCTTATTCGGGGAAGTCTCAACATCGTATCGAGTAACAAATTTGCCCTCTGCGTTCTGGAGAGCTTCATCCATTGAGTTGGTTCCAGAAACATCTCCCTCAGCTTTTAACCGTCTTTGGCGTAAGCGTTCTCGAAATGATTTGCCCTGATTGTAGATAGTGGAAGTGAATCTCCAGTTAGGTCTCCCCGACACGCCAGTGGTGAGCAGTAATCGAGCAATGTCTTCATTGCCGTGTCGATACTTCTTAACGTATCTGCGAGCGTCGTTTGCAACCCGGCTGTAGATATACCACTTTGCATTCTCTTTGGTTACGTCATCCACCTGACCCCATCTGTTCAGACCCTTCTCAAAATGCTGATCAATCTCTGTGCTGATCATTTCGAGAATAGAGTCAGGCAGTATGACATCAGTATTGGTTGGTCGCTGCATCCAGTTAGCAGTATCGCTTGTAACCATTTCTGGCTTTTGTCCTGCTATCTTCGTTTGCTCTACCCCGGGTAGCGGCGTCTCGGTTAGGCGCTCCAACCTAGACAGGTAGTAGTAACGCGCTACAAAATCCCCTTCGTTAGCTCCAGCCCTAGCTGCCATCAGAGACTCGAGATCATCCAACGGCTCGGGCTCCACCTTCTTTGCCTGATGCTCTACCTCAGCTTCGGCCATCAATCCGTCAAGCCAACCGCCCTGATTGCTGTTTAGTCCGTTCTCAGGTTTAGCTACAGCTTCCTTACGAGCCTGTTCCTCTGCGCTAGTGACGGGAATGTTCGGCTCTGGCCCAGGTCCAAAGTCCAGCCCCATCTGACTGGCCATCGTGCGAAGCTGTGTGCTGCCTCGGTCAATAGCTGGAAACTGCACGTCCTGCTCGCCCATCAGCGTATTGATCCTGCGCTTTAGGTAAGTGATCTTAGGTGAGCCAGGAACATAACCTCGAGTCAGTCCGTTCCAGAATCTGCTAAGTAAGCGCAGCAGCTTACGGATCATTCCATCCTGCTGGATGTGGCTGTATAGGCGTTCGGTAACATCGCCAGTCATCTGGCGCTGCAGCGCAATGCGGATATACTCCTCAGCTATTTTAACGGGATCACTGGAGAAAGCTTCAGCTCTAGCTGCGTTTATCTCAGGATTGTCGTAGTAGTAAATTGTGTCATCGATGTCTTCCTGAGACATCTCGTCATAGACACCACGATAGTAGGACTCGTAAAACTCAGTGAATGTCCCAGGCTGTCCAGAGTGTCTCCACTCCGCGTAGAGTGCCAGTCCGCCGTAGTTGTGGATAACTTCCTCGGAGATGTAGTTTCTGAGTGAACCTACACCTTCCTCTTCGATGGCAGTAATCAGTGTGGGGTTGAGGTAAACTGTTCCAAAGTCTCCGTTTCTAGCGCCCGAAAATGCAGGAACATAATCGTTGTTGTTGAAGTAAACAATTCGGCGAATCTTCGCTCCACCTGTGACGCGCTGAACCCACGCTGCTGCCGTCTTAACTCTCTCGAAAAACTCCTGTTCAAATTCACCATCGGGCTTCGTAATGCGAACACCGTTGATAATGAGCACTGGCGCAGCAAACGGAGCGTTGGCATCTGCCTCAACTGTTTCAACGCCCTCAGCCTCACGCTTACGGGCTTCGCGAAGTTGACGCCGCTGTTCGCGAATCTCCTGAGCTAAAGCATTCCGCTCAGCCTGTTCCGCTAATGCCTGCTCCTTAGCGTAGTCTGCCTCTGTCTGTCCCGTCTGCTCTTCGCCACCTACACGGCTAACACGCCTGCCTGTGGCGCTGGCTAGGTCAGTATAGTAATCGCTGGTAGTGTAATCATCATCGACTCTGCCATCACGGCGCATCATCTCAACGACATCATCAGCGCCAGATATTTGATCAATCGGAGTCTTCTGGAATATGCGCTCAGCTGCAGCTGGAAACTTACGATACAGCTCCGCAGCCATAGCTAGGAAGTCATCCGATCCATCCCAGCCAGAATCCTTAATGTCCCGATTCGCGTTGGTGATAATCTTACCCTTAGCGTCTACGGGAACCGGGATCTTACCTTTGTTGTCGTTGATGTAACCAATGATGTCATCACCCTCGGTTTCGTTATCGAGGGTAGCAACACGATCTGCGGCTTCTGCGTTTCGCTTCCCAACAGCTGCGCGTTGCTCGTCGCTTACGTTGCGACGCCGCTTAATCATCTCAGACTCGTAGTGAAGATCCTTCAACCTCTGGAGGACATCAGCCTCTGACAGATTGTTTTTCTCGGCATACTTCTGAACCTCACGCTTAAACTCGATTGACTTCTTACCGAGTGGGCTGGACAAATTCTCAGGATAAGCTGTGCGCTTCGCCGCATTCTTAGCGTTCGCTTTTCGACCAGCAGCTGGAAACCATCGGAACTCGCCAGCGTCCTTCATCGACTTATACTTACCACCCAACGGCGCAAGCAGTTGCTGAAGCTTTTTGAATCCTGCTCGGTCTGCCTCGATGTTGTCAGGCTGTGCCTGTGTCTCAGTAGCTGGCTGTTCTGGTTCTGCCGCTGGTTCTACTACCGGAGCTGCTTCTGGAGCTGCAGTAGCAGCAGCTTCTGGGTTGGTAGCGCGTAAGAACGCTTCGGGATCATTCTCGTATTGTTTGAGAGAGTCCCGATAAAACGAATACGCCTCGTCGAAGTAATCTTTCTGCGACCTGTCTAGCAGATCAATCGGACTAAAATCTGCTGACTCAGCCTCTGGATTTGGTAGCCCCAGATCGTAAATTGCTTTCTGTTGAGCTAAGCCATCTATCTCGTCAAATGACAGCTCAGGCTTAGGCAGCATCTCGGTCTGAACATCTTCTTCAGATGCAGCTACCTCAGTCGCGTTAAGCGGAGTGGGAATTGACTCGGACTGCAGTTCGAGCGTTTCCCTCTGTTCCGGTGTAGCCTCAGTGTCAGGCTCAGCAACTGGAGCAGGGGACTGCGCTGCTTCCTGCTGCGCTGCCTTCTGCTCCTGCATTTTCTTCTGAGCGTTCTCTAAGACTTTCTTTGCTGCTGTCGGAGAACCAGCTGCTTCCAGCTCAGATGCTAGGCGTCGAGCTTTAATCCCATCAGCTAGGTAGCCTATGTTGGAGGTTGCTTTGCTGACCAATGCTCCAGCAAATGCGCCCTGTGCAGCATTATCTAACACCTCTTCCCAGCTCAGGTCTGGATTGTATGTCTGCTTAGCGAGTGTAGCTGAAAGTCCTTCGTCGATTCCTTCCTCGATGGACTCGGCTGCAACGGAGGGAGCAATTTTTTTTAGATACCCAGCGAACCCTCTCCGAACTGGACTTCCAGCTGTTCTTAACTCTGCCAGCAAATTGTCGGCGTCTACGCCCCCATACTTTTTAGCTAGGTAACCGCCAGCCGCCGTCACAACAGCAGTCTTTGCCCCGTCAGTGAGAGCAACACCTAATGCTTTTGACTTTGCGTCTGGGTCGCCGTTCGCTTCGTAAGCACGCAGAGCATCCGCATAGGTGTTACCGAAGACCTCAGCGCCAGCTACCGACATTGCACCAGTAATGCCTCCTGCTCCGCCAGCTGCAATACTCAGTCCCAAAGACCCGAGTGATTCAGCAGCAGCACCGACTCCTCGCTCAAAGAACGTCGGCATTTCTGACTCAGAGCCTGCAGTAAAATAAGTTCCTCCGAATATAGAGTCTACTTCTCCGCCCTGTTTCCTGCGTCGCAGCTGTTCATCCTGATAGTCTGTCCACTCGCGAGCCGCTTCATTAAGTCCGTCAGATATATCATCGACTCCCTTAAAGTATCGGATTGCACTGCCGATTAGATCAGACCCAATGCCAGCCCCAATCAGGTCGTAGATCGAGTTGCCGCCGAGCCCTTCTCTGTTTTCGCTGAGTGCTTCAACAGTTCCGCTAACAGCCTTCAGTGTTCTGGAAGGCACGGCAGCACCGCCCTGATATGCCTGAGAAGCAACCCCACTCAGCGTAGTAGAGGTGTATTCGTTGTAGTTGTCCTTCAGCTGTTGATCCTCAGACGCATTCAGCCACTCTGGGTATCTATTACCCAGCTCAACTGTAAGAACATTGTCAGGAATCTGCTGTAGCTGAGGATACTTCTGCTTTAACTGGGAGATAGTGTCGGTAGGCATTACGCTTCTGATCTAAGTCTGACTACTTTTTTGCCTGATTTTGCATCAACTCGAGATATAACCGATTTGCTAGGTCAGGACTTCCAATAGGGTCGAACGCATCGTTGTTGGTTTGCTCGTAGTGTTCTGGGGCAGTGATTAGGTTTCTGGGCCGTGGCTGAGCTGCAGCGTTGCCAGTTTTCCCAAACACCCGATCCTCCATCGACTTAAACCGCTTGTTATTAAAAACCTTCTTAGGTTCGTCGTAAGCGTTTCCTTCTGGGTCTGTGTAGATCAGATCGTAGAAGGATTCATCGTTATAGTTTTTCTCTCGCCACTCACGACGCTGATCAGTTTCGCTTTTAGTCGAGGTTGAGCCGTAGCGAGTTTTGTAGGCTATCTCAGCGTCTAGCTTCCGAGATTCCGCTTCCTTCTCAGCATCTGAAACCTGTTTCCTCAGAGCCAACAATGCGTTCTGGTCATACGTAAATTTCCCAGTGTTAAATTTGTCTGGAGTTAGGAGGTTGGCATTGTGCTTCAACAGGAACGCAACATCGTCATTGTATCTGTTCTCGAGCATTGCGTCTCGCTTTTGAGCCAGATCGAAGGACCGCGTGCTTCTTAGTGTCGCAAAGTGCTGCTGTGCTGCTTTCCCCAACTGCTCTCTGATGCGCTGAGGCATTTCAGCTGGAAGCTGGGGTATCTCATCCATCGGACCAGCGGCCTGTAACTGGTCATTAAATTTGTAAACCGCAGGAGCCCACTTTTCGTCCTCGTCCAATTCTCGCTGTTGCCTCTGGACATCCATCCGCGCATTCCGTATGGCGAGCTTACTAGCCTTCTGGGCAAGCTGGTGCTTTTCCAGATCCATCGAGTATTGGTCCCGATTAAGCTCTAGAGTGTCTCTGCGAATTTCGTTCTCCAAGTCAAACTGCCGAGCACGCTCAGCTAGATTAGTCCGAAACTGGTAATCGTCCTGTCGTTGCCTCGCTCCAAACTGAGCTGCGTTCATTCCGAGGTTTGCCCCCTGGAAAAAGTAATCTAACGGTTCTGCCATAGCGTTATTAGAATTTAGGAATGAACCCACCAGCTGCTGGGTTTACTGTTGAGTGTGTCAGCGGATCGTATTGACCACCTATGGGGTTGACTCCGCCTGTGTATCGAGTTGTGGGATAACCTCCTGTGCCGCCAAACGTAGGCGCTGCTGCAGCTGGAGCCATCATGCCCTGTAATCCAGCGCCCATCATCATACCTCCAGCAGTGCTAGCAAAACCGGCCAGTTTGTTTTGCATACTGTTCGCCGCATCAGACTGTCGCTTACCAACCAGCGCATTGTATGAAAACTGATTCTCCTGTATTGAGTTGGCGATGCGTTGTGACGGTGACACATACATTGCAGCTGTCTGCATTGGGTTCACCATATAGTTCTGGCGCAGGTTGGATGACAGTTGGTTGAACGCGCCTAAACCAGCCTGAGTCATCTGTAAGCTGGATAAGCCCAGATCACGAGCGGTTAGGTTTCTGCCAGCTGCGCTGCCACCAAGCCCCATACTGGTCCCGCGCTCAGCAGCTCTACGCATAATCATCTGCTGATCTGCCATCGGTAGCTGACCTGCGATCATATTCTGAACAGCACTGCCAGCACCGCTAAGCAGATCGCGGTAGTTCGGCATCGTGCGTGCCAGCATCGAGTCAAGCCTGTCCTGATCGGCGGCTGTCGTCTGGTCAGCTAGTTGGCGTGCCTGATCAAAGCTGGCTAGGTTTGCAGCGATTGCTGCTTCCTGTTCCTTAGTCTGATCGACGGGTTTGTAGGTGGGGATCTTTGGCCCCTTCTTCAATAGGGAACCACCTAATCCTAGTGCAGCTCCTGCTGCTAACATTCCTAGTGCCATATCAA
>Ga0208644_1004083_pt1 | contig 11076 bp, 8 predicted proteins | sample VirMetDEL_Nov_18_FD_184517 | JGI IMG/M metagenome (GOLD analysis project Ga0208644, IMG submission 184517) | Aqueous microbial communities from the Delaware River and Bay under freshwater to marine salinity gradient to study organic matter... | ecosystem: Environmental > Aquatic > Marine >... | reverse complement strand
AATGTGTAGTTAAAGTTTTTACTGTTTCAGTAGCTGTCGCATCCCTAATAATAACTTGTAAATCTGTGTTGGCAAATATCTTGAAGGTGTAGTTAAAGGTATCGAGAGTACCATTACCTGCGTATGAATTCTTTACTGTAGTTGAAGATATTGTCATATTAGTTCCTCTATATTAAATTCTTTATCCTTTGTCTATGGTTTTAAAAAGAATTCTTGTCCAGTAGATTTCTTAGTATATCCTTCTAATCTATCAAAATATCCTGGATCTAGCATTTCTTTTATATGATAACCAATTAAATAATTATAAGCTGGTCTTAAAAACCAAATATCTATAGGTGTATTTGCTTCAAATAATCTGTATGCTTTTAATCCTGCTTTATCAAATTTACCTTCAGCAGTATTTTTTAATACTTTAAATAAACCTTCAGCATCAGCAAATGCTGGACCAAGAATTGTAGATGCTGCACCACCATTTGATCTACTAATTTCTGCATTAAATAAATCAATATATATTGAACCACCACCCCCTTTAGCTAATGATGCTAATGCAGTTTTAGGATCTTTTGGATCTCTAGGTTCTTTACCCATAAGCATATCTGCAACTGATAAACTCGCATAACCGAACATAGTTCCAAGAACTGTATAATATGCTAATGCAGGTATGAATGTACTAACTTTTATATTTTCACCAGAACCTTTAGCTAACAATTCTAATTTTCTTGTATAAACAGTAGTTGGAAAAGATTTAAATTTTGTCATTAATCTTAATAATAATCCAGCAGTTGTACCTCTTTCAAATCCTTGATTTAAAATAGATCTTTCTCTAGCACCAGGCTCTAAAACTCCATGATGAGTTCTATCATATAAAAACATTCTCCATTTAGATTGAATGCTATCTCTGGTATCTTTTATTTTTTTATCTGATATTTTTTTTAATTTAGGTTGAGTTAGTTTTATATAAGAAACAATATCATCTTTTGAAATATCTTGTATATTTTCTACAGTTAATAAATCGTAATCTTCAAATTTTTTTAATGATGTTTTTCTCATCATATTCCAAATTCCATCATCAATACCATATAAACCAAAATTTATTTTTTGTTGTTCTGATAATTGATTCCAAGAATTTCTTCTTGCAATAATTCCATAATGATTCATCATTGCTAATAACATTCCAGATTTGAATCTTTGCATTAAAGAAGTAAATCCTGTATATTTATAAAAGTTTGCTCTGTAGTTTGCTAAAAAACCAGTTAATTCTTCTCTAATAACAGAATGTTGATTTAATGCTCCAATAAAATTACCAGCAAATAAATTAAATGGTTTTAATACTTCTTGTAATTGTTGTTTATTATTTGTTCTTTTTAATTCTTTAAAAATAATATTCATTGAATCAAACATATTCATGTCTTGATGTTTTATTTCTGTCATCATATTAGGAAGATCACCAAAAAAAGATGTTACAGTAATAGCTCCTAATTTACCTGTTTCTTGCAAAGCACCAACAACAGATCCTATTTTAGCTTGAACATTACCAGATCCAGCATTTATAGATCCATCTAATTCTTTAAATAATGGTTCTATTTGTTTAAAACTTAAATTTTTTGCAATCGTTCCACCATAATGATTTCTTAAAAGAGTAATAAGATTATCTATAGTATTTCTAGGATTAGTTCCTAATGCTGTCATTAAACCTACATCTTGACCAGCTTTTTCAAAACCCATTAAAAGAGATTCCATTAAATTTCCATGACCAAATTTTTGATCGTATTCGTAAAAAGATTTACCATCTTTAAAATTTAAAACTCTTTCTGCACTCGATCTGTTTGCAATATTCATTGATCCAAATTGTTGATTAGCATCAAGTGTTTGAATATGATGACCAGAAATAATATTATTCCATGCTTGAGATAATGCTTTGTCTGCATCTTCATCTTTAAATGTAGTATTATAATTTAATTTTGTTTTTATAAATTCTATCCAAGCAGTTTTATGTGCTGGTTCATCTGTAATATTGTCTCCAGCAGCTTTTAACATTTTAGTGTCTATATGAGATTGTCTAAAAACATAACCTGGCATTCTTGATATAAAAGCACCTAAAGAATTTTTATGATCAATAATCATATCATTATATTCTCTAATAACTTTTGCAATTTGATAAGCATATTCATTATCATACAAAGGTGAATCTGGTGGTAGAGATCCACCTTCTTTTTTTATTTTAGATTTTTCAAAATCTGATAATCTTAAATAAGGATTATCCATAACTTCTTGAATAATTGGTAAGTGCATTTCTTTTCTATTAGCTAAATCTGTTAAACCAAGTTCATCAAGTTTTTGTTGAAATCCACCTTGATACATATTCTTAAAAAGAATTTGATAGTTATCTACTGATAATCTTGAACCTTTATTAGAAGCTGTAATACCACCAAGAGATGCTTTTATGCCATCTAAAGGTTTTCCTGGAAAATTTTCTATATTATTTGAAAATAATTGAAACGCTATTAATTTATCATTTAAAGCATTTCTTTTTTTTCTTAATGTATTTTTTTTTATTTCATCAGCTGTTTCTTGAGCTATTCTTTCTTCTGATAAATCTATTTCTTTTGCTAATCTTTTTTCATCTAATTTATTTTTAACTTTATTAAAAATTTCTGTTGCTTCTGATTCAGAAAATAAATCATTAACCGCATCTCTTATTTCTAATATACAATCTTTAGCACTCATTATAATCCTTTTTTAATTATACAAGAAACTCCAGCACGAGCTGCTTTTTTTAATTCATTTGTTTTATTAATTTCTTCATCAATAATTTTTAATTCAGAATCTATTTTATTAGAATATTTTTCTAAAATAGGAAATTGTTTTTTACCAATTTCTTCTATTGCAGAAAATTCTTCTGATATTTCATCTATTTGTTTTTCTAATGCTACAATATCATCTGTGTCAACAGTTTTAATTAAACTAGATTCTAATTTAATTTCAAAAGAATCTAAATTTGCAACTGGATTAAATCCAGCTTGTGGAACATCTTGTTTTCCAATAGATCTTAATTCAGTATTACTGTTTCTTAATAATTGCTCAACATCTGATATTGGATTTAAATTAACTTGATTTGCTCTAGGTTTTAATTGACCTTGTCTAATTTCAAAAGCATCTGGATTAGAATATATTGTTCTTAATTGTTCTAGTTTTCCCATAGTTTCTGAACTAACTGGAGAACCCTTTTCTCTAATTTTTTTTTGTTCAATTATAAAATTTCTAATTAAATTATTTTCACCTCTATCTTCTAAGACTTGAATTTTTTTATTTAAAGAATTAAGTTTGGCAATAAAAGGAATTAATTTTTTATCTTTATCTATTAAATCTAAATCTATTTCTTTTTCTTGTGCTTTTTTTAATTTTGTTTGTTGTAATTTTTTTTCTAAACTATCATATTGTTTTTTTAATTTTTGCAATTGTTCTTTTTCTTGTTTAGATAAATTTGATTGTATCTTTTCTTGAATTTTTTCTCTTAATTCTTTTACACCTTTTACATCTTGAGTTTTTGGTTGAGCTTCAACATCAAGTATTGCACCTAAATTTGCTTTTAAATTTGTTTCATTAATTTGTTTTATTCTTAATTCTCTATTTCTTTGTATTTTTGTTTCTTCAAGAAATGCAGCAGCATTAATTCTTTTACCTTGCATTAATTGACCAATAGAATATCTTATTAAATCATCTCTCATATCTACTGGAGCATTTTCAATATCATTATAAATATTTTCTCTTCCAGTATATTTTTTATAAACATCTCCAATTTTTCCAAATCCAACTTGTAAACTTCCACCAAGAAGTGAACCAAAAGCAATATTATAAATTGAATTCATTGCTCCATAATCTCTTTGTTCAGATAAAGCCATAGATGCTTCCACAGGTTCAAACAAAGTATTACCAACACCCCCTTCAATTAAACCTCTTCTAAATCTTGCAGATGTTTTTCCATATTTGCCAACCATTTGTAAAAATCTTGCTTGACCAACAACTGGAACAAATGATGATCCTAAATTAATTGGATCTGTAAAAGATCCACCTAAACCAGAAATAAAATAACTTGTTTTAGCAGCAATATTTTGTGGACCACGAGAAATAATATCTTGCTTCTTCATATCATCTAATCTTTTTTGAACAAGAATATCTACATATCCCTTTTTATGATCTTCCATAAAAGTTAATCCTATTGAAGAATATTTTTCATTAAGTTCTGCCATAGGAATAATTTCATCATCTACATAATCTGCATATGATCTTTGTATACCTCTTTTAATAGATTTGTATGGAGCATTATCTAAAGCTAAATCAAAAACAGTTCCTACTGTTTCTAACCAACCAGTAGGCATTCTATCTAATGCTGTAGCTCTTTCTTTTTCTGTAGAATCTTTAACAGATATGTTTAATCCTATCATTATGGTGACTCCGCACCTTCAAATTCTGCGCTTATAAAATTGTAAATATCTGTCATATCCATAATATAACTATTTCCATTTACATCTTTCATAGAAGAAAACTCTCCATCATAATCTAAAAAATTAATTGTTACATTTTCACCATTAATTTTCATTGGAGTAAATCCACCAAAAGATTCTTTTATACCAAACTTAATTCCTTTATTACCATCCATATACCAATGACCATTTTTTTTAAATAAATCTATAGTTTCTTGTTTACTTAAAAAATTTCCACCTTGACCAATAGGATCTACATTAAAGTTTTCTAAATTAATATTATTCCAATATAATTTAGTTTCAAAAACAGATGCTTTAGCTTCTATAAAATCTGATGCAACTGGTTTACCATTAACATCAGATGGAATATAAAATGTTTCATTTGAAACATTATAATCTCTTAAAAAACCTTCTGATAAAATATCAGCTGCATCTTTAATATTATCAAATTCATTTTCTAATATTCCTCTCATTGCAACATTTTTTATAGAAGTAATAGTTCCTTCTATATCTTTACCATATTCTCTTGAAACACCTTCTGGTTGATTAGAATAAATATTTGCAAAAGGAGCAAGATTTTCTCTTATTTTTTTTAATAAATTTTCTTCAATATTTTCATCATCAACTTTACTTCTAGCACTTTTCTTTTCTTCATCTGAAAGATTACCAAGAGCTGAATATTTTTGAATAATTGGATCATTAGTTGATATAGCTAAAGATATACCTCTTCCAATTTGTTTATCAATTTGTTGATTTATTAATGGCATTTTATCTCCATATAAATTTTTTATTTGTGAAATAACATTTAATTTTTCTGCTGAACCTGTTGTTCCTTGGATAATATCTTTTATTTCATTTACTTTATTTATTGGTAAATAAGTTCTATATTCATTTGGAATTTTTTGTTCATCATATTTTTTATCTAGTATTTGAACAAATGTTTTAAAATCATTAGGATTTGTTAATGATTCATTATATGCTTGATTTATTTTTGAATCATTATTTATAAAATATTCTGCTCCACCTTTTTCAATAATTGTTTGTCTTTTTTGTTTAAAAATACTTTCAGCTAAAGTTTTTGCTTTTTCTTGATCTTTAGGATTAACAAAAAATTTTTTTACAGAATCTTCTAACAAAGCAATAGTATCTGCTTGTTGTCCAAAAGGTGTATCTTTAATAATTTGAGAAACTGTTTGATTTAGATATTCTTCATTCATTTCTTGAATTTTATTTTGAGCAGAAATAATTGCTTTTTCTTTTTCATCTGGAATATTAGAATATAATTCTGGATTTTCTTTTAATTGTTGCAATAATCCCATTGGATTATTTTTTGCATTAACATCTAAAATTGTTGCATCTTTTATGTTTATTAAAAATTTTCTTTTTTCTTCTCTTACAAATTGATCTTCAATTTCACTAACTTTATTATCTATTTCTAAATTTACTTTAGCAGCATAACTAGAATCTAATCTAAGTCTTGTAGACATAGATGAAGCAAAAGTTTCAAACTGTTCTTGATTTTTATTTTCTAAATTATTTCTAGCTGTTTTATTTAAAGCTAGTAATGTTGAACTTTTGTTGCTTTCAAATTTTTGTAACCAAGCATTTTTAGTAAATTTAGATTCTCCAGCTAATCTTGTATTTAAAAAGTTTTGTTTATATGCTTCTGTATCTCTTTGAAAATTATTTGTAGCATCTGTTGGATATGGATTGTTTTTATGTTTATCAAATATATTATAAAGTTCATTCCAAGATTCATTTTCATATTCTGCTGATTTTATTTTTGCTTCTTCTTGTTTTTCAGCAATATAATATTTAGCAAGAGCAGATTGAATTTCTCCAGCAACAGTTGGAATTGGAGCTTGAATTGTAGTTTGAACACTAGGTGTTTCAGTAGTGATTTGACCTCTAGCTGTATATGTAGGTATCTTAGGCATTATGGAGCTACCACCAATCCTTGATCTCTTTTAGTACCAAAAGCAGTACCTTGAGACATTGTTAATAAACTTGTTCCAGTTTGGAATGCAGTTCCAATCTGAGCCATACGAGCTTGTTGTCTAGCAAACTCACCTTGTATTCTAGCAAAGTTAGCTTCTTCAAACTTTCTTGCTTGACCAATTTTAGCATTATATTCTAAAATATCTTTTTCTAATTCAGCTTGTTCAGCATTATATCTCATTACTCTTAAACCAGAACCAGATAATTCTGCACCAGATTTTAATATTGCTGTTTTAGTTTCACCTTGTAATTGTTGAAACTGTTGATCAAATCTTGCAAGATCTAATTCTAATTGTTTTTCTATTTGTGCAGCTTCTTGTTCTGCAACTAAAGCATTACGATTTTGAACAGCTTGATTATATTTACCAGCTGCTCCTTGCTGCTGATATTGAGCTGCACCTAATGCACCGACTACTGCCATCTGCCAACTCATTAGAATATCCTCGCATACATATATTGATCTGAACCATCAAAACCAAATTTTTTCATTAATCCTTCTTCCTCTAATCCTAACCATTTAGCAAATTTTAAACCAGTTGTATAGTTTGCTCTTACAGCAGTTTGAACTCTATTGATATTATTTTCTTTTGCAATACGAGCAAAATCTTTCTTAATAGCTTTAGCAACAAGTAAAGGATGCTGTAAAACTTTCTCTGTAGCAATCACCCAACCTTCTGCAACACCATTCCAAATAACTTTCATACCCGCTGCAAAGATAGGCTCACCATCAATCATACCAGTAAATGCTAAGTTATCTTGTTCTAAATTCATTGGATCTCCTTCAAACTCCATATCTTTATCCATCAATACATGATTCATTCTTTGCTTCATAATGTACTGACCATGTTCTCCTTTATACTTAACAATATTTAAAATGTTATCCATCGTTTGTTTGAAGTTTAGGATATAAAGATAATATTGTTAAAGGTAAAGGTTGATCTTGTCTAACAAAGATAAATCCATCAGTTTCATAATTACCTCTGAACTCTACTTCTTTATCTCCTGTAAATACTCCAACACCACTATCCATTAAATCTGCTGAAGATCTAAATGGTATTCGTTCCATGTTGTTTAAATCTGGTCCAACTTCAACTCCCAAAGATTCATAGAGTCTAATTGTTATTTCATAAATTCTTTTAGTCTTACTTTGAGATGTGCCATTCTGTGAACCAGCATCCAATCTCATTGTTTGTAATAAAGATGTAAATCCTAATCCTACTTTAACTTTACTTGCTGATCTATTTAAAGTGATCTCACCACTTGATACTACTTTATCTGGATGTGTTGCACCATCTGCTAAGATCGAAACAGTTTGACCTTCAAGGTGTGATAAACCAGAAAGTGTTGTAACAGGTGAACCATCATAAGATAATTGTGAATCTAAAAAGTTAAATGAAGTATCATCTGTTTCATCAAAATTTAAATTGTGAATGTATTCAATATATCTTTTGGTTGCACCATTGATTGTTCTTTTAACAATAACCCATGTTTGATATTCAGAGTTATCAGTAGGAATCGTTGCTACACTTTCGCATACTGCGTTACCACTACTAAATGATCCACCAAATATATGTCTATGCCAAGCAACTACTTCTTGTTCTCTTTGATAAGTAAGTCCAATAAGTTGACCATCGTTTCTTGCACACCAAATAATTTGATTGGGTTCTTGTTGATATGATAGTTGTTTGAATCCACCTTCAGAGATATGCTCGGCAAGGATGGTAAGATCTGGAGCTACATAACCATCTACATCAAAGTTGTAAGCGAGTTCTCTTAATTTTCTTTTAGCTCTTTGCAAGAATAAAGTTGCGTTGCCAACAGCAAGTGCGTCTACATTTGCAGCACCATTGTTAGATTGTTTTTTAATTAGAATATTTGTAGGAGTAATTGCAATATCTGTACCACCACCACTAACTGCAAACTCACCACCAGCTGTACCAATAATTAAAGTTCTTGTTGCTGTCATAAAACGAATTGCGTTTACTTGGTTCGATGCAATCGTATAAATAATAGCATCATCATCTGCTACTGTACCATGATAGTTATCATCCATGTTTTCATAATCTCCAGAAACAGAAAAGAATAATGTTTGCGGTTGAGATAAGGTTGCGGCAAATACCAATCGTTGTTCAAAAAAGGTTACGCAAGAAGGATGACCTGTAGTGTCAGAGAAAGATCCTAAAGCAAAATCTGTATCTGCGGAACCAGAAGATGGAGCAACAACACAAGTTGCTACAGCAACTGTTGTAGAGGTTATTGAAGTAATTTTATAATGACCTTCTTTAAAATGTACGAGTCTACCAACATCTGTAGATAACCAACCTTGATCATTATTAACACCTGTTGTAGATGATAAAGTTAAGTTACCAGAACTTCCAACTGATGTATGACCAGCAGTTAATGTCGTAGTAGAAATATTGTGATCCATGAATGGACCATTTTGAAAATCAACTTCAGTAAGTGTCCAGGCAGTATGACCTGTTCTTGATAGCTTTCTTACTGCATGATTAGGATGACAGATGTACATGACATCCGCAGATTGTGCATATTTAATATCAAATAATTCTGCTTCTAAGTATGGTGAACTTATTTCATAAGCTGAACCACCCGATAATATTTGACCATTGTCTTTATAGAATCTTATATACTGATCACCAAACTCAAGTATGTAAGTTTGTGTTGTACTAAACTCAAAAGGAATAAGTCTTGTTTCTTTAGAACTATCTTTTACTTCAGCTACATATTGTGTGCCACTTCTTCTTGCTGCACTACCATGAGGATAGACAACCATGTTTTCTAATGTCTTACATCCTGTGGAATATTTAGCTAGATCATTACGACCATCAAGTCTGGGTGATAATTCACCACCAGTAAAATTGGTTAATTGTACCGCAACTCTTGCCATGGGTTAGTACCTTGCGTTAATAAATGAAGAAGCTCCAATCACATCTGATTGACCATTATCTGGATTTGTATTTTGACCTTCAGTAGCATCAACAAATCTTGCTTCTTTTAATTTATCTTGAAACAAAGTGTACATATTGGAAGCGGTTGGATTCGATGAAGTTACTGCATAAGCAATGTCAGCAGCAAGTGCAGCTGATATAGTTTCTCTTAATAGTTCATCATATTGATTTGGATCTTCAATTCTTGCAATGTATTGTATTTTAACTGTGGAATGATTTGCTACAATCTTTCTACCTTCAATCTTATAATCGTAATCATAATTTAAAATCGTAATCACTCTCAAACAATCCGCAGGTAAAGTAAACTGATAACTAAAACCCCATGAAGGTGTTTCTGTATCTCTTGCAAGTTCAACTCTTTTGATTAAACAATTCCAAGGATGAGATCTAAATAAACTATCTCTTACTTGTGTGTATCTTGCGTTGCAAAGTCTTGCGTTCTTTGAATCTTCTGTCAATGATAATATGGTTGACGCACCAAGTTGGTTTAATGCTCCATTACAAATGTCTACTACTGATGCCATATTACTTCCTTATAATATACTTTCTTCTAATCTGTCTATCTTTTTCTAATGCAAATAATTCTTTTTCAGTTCTTTCTAGCTTTGCATCGAAACCATAATGCACTTTACCTGTATTTTTAAACCTGTCTACCAATACATATCGATAAACATAACTCCCTTGTTTAAAATGTAATATTGTTTTTAAATCTTTTATTTGTTTCATAATGATAGATGGGGGATTGCTCCCCCACCTAATAATAAGCAATTACGCTTCGTATGCTTGGATTTTAACTACTTTGTCTTCTTCCATTCTAGTCGCACCGAATGCAGCAGAATAGTAAACTTGAGTAGCATAACCTTTGTCAGCTCTTTCATCGATTCTAGCAGTTGAATCTTTACCAACAGCTAAAGCGATTCCATCACTTACGAAAGCAATACAATCTCTAATGCTTGAAGCAACAGCTAATCTGTTAGACACGATGAAATTAAATCCTAAGAAAGTATTAATATCACCTTGTGCTAATGCTTTAACTGTATTGAAATCACTAGAAGTCACTTCAGTAGTTCCTAATAGATCTGTGATCTGTTTTGGAGATACGATAATGTGTCTTGGTAGTGAAGGATCAACATCAGCTAAGTCAATGATTTCTTTTGCTTCTCTCAACTTAGCAATAGTCATACCAGTTGAACCAGCTTCAGCTATAATTTGAGATGCAGGTAGTGCAACCGCAGTTCCACCAGCTACACCAGTATCAGCTGAACCAGTAGCAGCAGTAATGATAGCATCATCCATTGCTCTACCCATTGCATAAGCAGCAGCTAATGCGTAAGTAGAAGTTGGATCTACTAACATTCTTACTTTGTCAAGATCATCGATAAGATCTGCAAACTCGTAATCAACCAATGAAACTCTTCTTCTTGAGTGAGGAGTATCAGATTGTGGAGTGTCTGAATGTCGAGTTGATCTGACAGTTGCTGTTACAGAACCTACTTGGTCGAAGAATGCGTTCTTACCTGTAACAGACTCAAGTCTCACTTTATCTCTTAAAAGTGATCCTTTTTGTTGTGATAGCATTTGGATGTTAGAACTATATTGTTCTACAAATGCTGTAGTTATTTGAGTTG